>WLWD01004433.1_pt1 | contig 26250 bp, 18 predicted proteins | sample 6712731 | NCBI WGS metagenome assembly WLWD01 (sample SAMN12718690, study PRJNA576275) | sponge metagenome | isolation source: marine sponge | host: Mycale hentscheli | place: New Zealand: South Island, Marlborough, Capsize Point | collected 2014-11-01 | reverse complement strand
GGAGTAAATGAATTTCAGGAATTATTATTAACATGCATAAAACTTCTGTGTTTGAAGAAATCCGTTTTTACAGACCTTTATTTCAATTCTAGCAGAATATATAGCCTGAGATTTTCCATGAAAACTTCGTTCATTGCGCAAGCGATATTAAAGCCGGGGTATTTACATTTATGAATTCAGATATTAAAGCGAAAACAAGGTCGAAATTTTTGCAACTTTTGCATTCGGTTCCGATCGAAATTATAGAAAATGCCAGTGCCGAAATTTGTATGAGGATAATAAATATGGAGAAATTGATAGCTAAAACAGCCGGCATTGTTGTTTATGCTGCAATTCAATTTGAGATCAGGCTGGATCGTTTTGTGAATCATGCACTGATGAAGGGAACTCCCGTCTATTACCCACGATATAATAACTCAAGTCACCAATATAATATCGTTAAAATTACACATTTAAAAACGGATTTAAGTCCGGGGTATCTAGCCATACCTGAACCTAACGTCGGTCTACATTCAGTAGGAGAATACACAGATATTTCTCAGTTTGTATGGTTTATTCCCGGAATTGCATTTGATATTTTTGGCGGACGCATTGGAAGAGGTAAGGGGTTTTATGACTCACTTCTTAATCGATACGGTGGTAAAAAGATAGGCATTGGGTATGACTGGCAATTGACTCCACGTATTCCAACAAACAAGCACGATATCGGGCTGAATTCCCTAATTTCAGATAAAAGATATTTAGAATTTGAAGCATAATTCAATTATAAAAGAGGATATAAAATAATGAAAATATTACTGGTTATTCTGGGTATAATAGCTGGGGTAATACTGAGTCGAATATTATCCATTCTATTTAATAAGTCGATAGCGCAATCTGTTCGTGATATAAAGGTGTTGGCAGAAGCAGAAGCAGATAAAATTTTAAAGGAAGCCGATCTAAAAGCCAAAGAACAATTGATCAAAATCCGAGAAGATTTTGATCAGTCAACAAAAGAAAAACGAATTGATTTACAAGACCATGAAAAACGACTAAACGAGCGAGAGATCAATATTGAGCGCAAAATGAATTTAGTTCAAAACATGGAGACTGAAATTAAAACAAGGGAAAATCAGATAAAGGAAACTGAAACAAATTTTCAAACTAAAATAAATGAACTTGATGAGGTTATCAAGAAAGAAATTGTTCAGCTTGAGAGTATTTCGATGATGACTCGGGACCAGGCCCGTGTACAGCTAATGCAGAGGTTGGAAAATGAATTAGCAAATGAACGGGGCACACTCATCAGAAAAACGATTGATGAAATAAAACAACATTGTAAAAAAGAATCTCAAAAACTGATGGTTCAGGCAATGCAGCGATTTTCTGGTCAATGTGCCTATGAACGGACAACGGCAACCGTTTCGCTGCCTTCTGATGATATGAAGGGTAGAATAATAGGTCGAGAGGGACGAAATATTCGTGTATTCGAGGCGGAGACAGGAGTAAATTTGTTAATAGACGATACCCCTTCAGCAGTTGTCATTACCTGTTTTGACCCTAAACGTCTTGAAATTGCCAGAATTGCGTTAGAACGGCTCGTTGAAGACGGCCGTATCCATCCGACTCGGGTAGAAGAAGTAGTTGAAATTGCTAAAAGCGAATTAGAGAGTGAAATTATTGCCACTGGGGAAAATGCGGCCCATGAGTTACAAATTGCGGGACTTGCGCCCCAAGTCATTGAGGTTTTAGGAAAGCTGAAATTCAGATATAGTTATTCACAAAATGTCTTAAAACATTCGATAGAGGTTGGTAAATTTATGGCGGTTATTGCAGCAGAACTGGGCTTAAATATTGATAAAGCAAAACGGATGGGATTACTTCATGACATTGGTAAGGCGTTAGATAGTGATATTGAAGGTCCGCATGCTATTATCGGACGCGATTTCTTGAAGCGTGCAGGTGAAGATCCCGAAGTTTTGAATGGTGTAGGATGTCACCATGGTGAAATTGCGGCAGAGACACCATTAGCTGCATTGGTCAGTGTATGTGACGCCATGAGTGCAAGTCGGCCCGGCGCCAGATCAGAAACTGATGAATTTTATATAAAACGTCTCGAACAGCTCGAAGAGATCGGCAATAAATTTAGAGGCGTTGAGAGTTGCTATGCTGTTCAGGCTGGGCGGGAATTAAGAATCATTGTAGAACCCGAGAATATACCGGAAAACGAAGCATTATGCCTATCCCGGGACATTGTAAAAAAAATAGAGTCCGAGATGCAATATCCTGGTCAAATTAAAGTGTGTGTAATCAGGGAAACTCGTTCAATTGAATACGCGAAGTGATTAGTCTTGATTCAAGTCTATATTAGGCTGATCCATTCCGAACCAGCAGTTCATTGTATTTAGCTCGTTGTTTCCACTTGCTTTAAGATACAAGAAAAGCTGCATTCGGTAGGCAGTTATGAATTTAAGAGGAAAGTTGACTAATGCTGCACCCAATATAATCTCCTGTCCGGTCGGGAGCATTGCCATTCTGACGCTATAATCATCTTCTGAAAAATCACTGAGTAATTCTTCCATTTTTTTTACCTGTGCGTCCATTGCACTGCAGAAATCATCAAAACTAATCTCTTTTATCTTCTCCAGTGATTCAGAAATTTTAGACCAATCCCGAGAAATTAAACAACCCATCGGAGTCTGGACGCACGTTGTCAGATATTGTAAAAGTTCAAGCATAGTCCGTTGTCCCTCTGTTGGCCTATAATCCTGAATTTCCTTTGAGATTTTTGAATACAAATGTTTGCAAACGTTTGTTTCAAATTTGACCGAATCAGTATATTGATTTTCTGAAAACATGATGAATCCTCCTGTAGATAGTGTTAAATTTTCATTAATTTGAATTCCATAACCAAGCAGCGCCTCTTACTCCGCTTGAATCGCCAAATTGTGCTTTCTTTAATAAAGTGTTTACATCGTCTGGGGAAATATATTTTCCCCAGCAATTTGGCACTCCGTTGTATAAATGATTTATATTTGATAACCCCCCACCCAGTACGATCACATTTGGGTCCAAAATATTTATAACCATTGCCAAACTTCTGGCCATACGATCAACATATCTGTTAAGAATAGTCTTTGCAGTTACGTTACCTTTTTCCGCCAATTTAACAATTTCTTCTGCGGTTAATTGTTCTTTAGCCGCAGAAACGTAATCCAATGCCATCCCGGGTCCAGATAAAAAAGTTTCAATACATCCATATTTGCCGCAATAGCACTTTGCCCCGGGAATTTCCCAAGAGTTTGGCCAGGGTAGCGGATTATGTCCCCATTCTCCTCCAATTCCATTTTCCCCTGTAAGCACCCTCAATGCCTCCACCCGTGCCCGTGCCAACAATAACGCCAAATACGACAGGAAAATTTTTCGCTGCTCCATCCACTGCTTCAGATAATGTAAAGCAATTTGCATCATTGGATATTTTTACCGGCGACTTAAGCGCTAACTCAAGATCTTTATCCAGGGGTTTGTCGATAAGGCATTGCAGGTTGGCATTTTTTACCAATCCAGTAGTGGACGATATTACTCCAGGCATACCTATTCCGATTGTATAATGGCATGATATTTGTTTAGTGCATGAATTGATGAGTTCCTTTATTTCTGAAATAACCGCAGTATAACTTTGTGACGGAGTTGATGATCGTTTCCTCTCAATAATATTATGCATATCGTCCAGAACAATAATTTCTATTTTTGTTCCTCCCAGATCAACGCCAATTCGAAGTGTATTTTGATTCATTTATATCCTTTGAAACTTATACATTTTAAGGCCAGCGCTGATTGCGGGACTGCCTACGGGAGCTATAAACGGGCCTATCGCCCGAATAAATTTTCGTTTGTATTGATCGAGTCCGAGAATCGGAGGCCTCGAAAGTCGCTCCAATGCAATTCGGTTTTTCAATCCAACTTAACGGGATAACGTTCCTGCCTGCCTGGAACTCGATTGATAGTCGGACTGAATAATCTACTGCTTGCAGTAGATGAAAATAAAATTTTGATCATGAATTATACCGATAGCCATCGGGTTTTCGCCAGATTTCTGTGAAATTGTAGCCTGTCTGCCTTGGTCCCGGTCGCGAGCGGGACCGAAAAACCAATTGCGAGCAGTATAAAACAATAATGGTTTTACCTATTCTCAATAAATTAATACAGATTGATGAACTTCATCATGCCTAACTTAAGGGCCTATTAACATTTTGATAATAGGCATAAAAATGTTCAAAGAATGATACATGTTTTGTCAATGGCTATCTGACGCCATTTTTAATCACAATATACCTCTTGCCGCCATTACTCCAAATATAGAGCAGTACTGAATTACCTTTGACAGTTCGAACAGTTTCAATTGCTTCACTGGCATTTTTGACTGAAGTTCGATTAATTTCAATAATCACATCACCTGCTCGCAATCCCTCTGTAAATGCAGCAGCATCTGTTTCTACTTCCCGGACATAGGCGCCTTCTAAACCAGCAGGTATGTTTAACTGCTGTCTGATTTGAGGGTTTAGATCGTCAATGATAATCCCGGATAATAATTTGTTCTCACTACCGCCGTGACCTTTATAAATATCCCCGGCCATTTCTGTGCCCGGTAATTCTTTGAGTAACACTTTAAACTCCATTTCTTCACCATTACGTATAACATTGACTTTAGTTTTTGTGTCAGGTGCAGTTCGAGCTACCATTAATCTTAGATGTCGTGTATCTTCAACTTTTTCCCCATCAAACCCAACAATGACGTCACCTTTTTCTAAACCCGCTTCATCCGCAGCGCTATCGGAAATGACGTCACCTACGATAGCGCCGTTTTCATTAGGCAAATTGAATGCCTCAGCGAGTTCTGAAGAAATCTCTTGGATCTGAACGCCGAGAAATCCGCGAACAACTCGACCATGCTTTAAGATTCGCTCCATAACACTCTTTACCAAATTAATTGGCACAGCAAATCCAATACCCACCCTGATTTCCACCCCGGTCCGCGTCTCTATAAGCGGTCTTAACAACAACGACCTAGTCTCTCCCCTCGGCGTCTATCAATGCTCCCCCTGAATTCCCTGGGTTAATCGATGCATCCGTTTGTATGAAATCTTCGTAGTCGGTAATGCCAATATTTCCACGTCCAATTGCACTGACGATACCACTTGTTACCGTCTGACCTACGCCAAAAGGATTTCCAATAGCGACGACGAAATCACCAACTTCAATATAATCACTGTCTGTTAATGTGATCGCAGGCAGATTTTCGGCTTCAATCTTTAATAATGCAATGTCTGTTTTGGGATCTGCGCCAACAACCGTAGCGTCGTATTCCTTTTTACTGTCATTCAAGGAAATAAGGATTTCGTCGGCGCCGTCAATCACATGATTGTTCGTAATAATGTAGCCATCAGCCGAAACAATAACGCCTGATCCTAAACTTTGTTCCTTTCTATTTTTAGGTCTCCACTTGGGATTTGATTCCAAATTATCACCAAAAAAATGTCTGAAGAAGGGATCATGAAAGAATGGCATGTGTTGCAGTTCTGATGAGCCTCGGATGATTTTGGTAGAAAATACATTAACAACACTTGGCGCTGCTTTTTTTATCATAGGAGCAATACTCGTTTGAGCTTTAACCTCCGGCGAAACAAGATTTGGGTTGATTTGGATAGGTACTTTTGACAAATCTGTTTGCGCGCCAAAGGGCCACCATTCGACGGCATAGTTTTTCGACGTGATAATTAACAATGCGCAGAAAACAATCGCGAACATTGTGAATAGCAGTTTTGCATAAGTTAGTTTATCTTTCATTTGGGCTTCCTTTGTTAGTTTAAAGTTCGTAGTTTAATGCATAATGATTATGTTCCGGAAACTAAGATGGTTAGAGACTTAAATTTATGTACAGTTCCCAGCGTTTGAATAGAATTATACGATTGAGAGGATGATGATTGCAGGGTAGCCTATGAGAAATAGAGAATTGAATACAGGATGTTGGACGTTCAACAATTGGCAAATTTAATGAGGATGTTTTTGTACGGAATTTTCTCCGAAAGATTCTTTGGGGGATCATCCGCTTTAATCAGCGAGTAATTCGTGTTGACCTTTGACCTAAAAAACTATTCTTTTCCGGAAAGAATCACACGAATGCCGACATTGTCAAAGGGCTGGTCCGGCGGGGCGTATGCCCGATCATTTGCAATGACCAGCATTGCACGAGTGACTTCCGTCCAGGCGCCTCCTCGTAAGCCTCGCCTGCCATTCTTTAAATCAGAAGTCCATTCCCACACATTGCCGGCCATCCCATAAATATTCCATTCATTTTTTCCACTTTCCCCAATCTCACATGTGACAATGCTTGTATCCGCAGTATAACCATCAAGCTTCCAGGTTCCAGGAAAGGATTCCTGATTACCAAAGTTGCCGTAAGCTGGTGGCCATTCGTTTCCCCATGGGTAAAATTTCTCCAATCCACATCGCGCTAACGTCTCCCATTCGTTTTTTGACGGCAGCCTAAACGAATAGCCTTCGGGTATCTTTGCTTCCTTTTTGGAAACGGCATTTAACCATTCGCAGAAACCAATGGCTTCATAATATGAAATTTCAATAACGGGTTGTTTGTCCTTGTTTAACGACAAGCCTTCTGATTTTTTGCTATCATGGGTTGGGTCGAATTTTCGATATTGACCATTCGTCACTTCATATTTTGCAGCCCAGATTTTAAGAGAATCAATCCAAATAAAATCCATTCCTGTTTTTGGATCTGTAAAATCGTTGCCAATTTTAGCCTGATATTTTCCTTCTGCTAATTCCAGAATTTCCTGACAATCCTTTTGTGCTTTTTCTAATTGTTCAACTGCAAACTCAAATTCTTCCTTTAGCAGCTCATTTCGGGCCAATGATATCACAACATCGACTTTTACAATTTTCTCGGTTATTTCGGGAGAAAGGCCTTTGTATTTCTTGAGTTTAATTTGTTGCTTTTGAACTGCTTCCTGCAATAACTTCGCCTTTGTTTTTATTTCTTCTTTGACTTCATTTGTTAAATTATGGCCTGCATCAACAGCTTTGTTAAACTCCGTAATCGCCATTGCATAATCATTGCTTTGAATTGATCCCTCCGCCTTTTTCGCGAAGGAATCAATCTCCGCCAGTTTTGACTTTGTCTTTTCGCTTGAAATTAATTCACTATAAAGAGCATCAAATATTTTCTTCGAATTCAAGGCCTCATTTTTAATTTTTACGATCCTTTTTTTGCCTATCTCTTCGGCTTGGTTGAGTAATTTTTCACCCATAAGCTGTGATTCTTCATAATATTTTACTGCCTGTTCGAAGTCCCGTTTAGAAAATAGATTGTCAGCTTTTTTCTGAATTTCATCGAGTTGATGGATCGATTCTGAAGCAATGGGATTATTTGATATTTGTTCACGAATTATATTAATTTGCGCCAATAATTCATGACACTTTTTTTCATTGTGTTGATTTTGAATCTGAAGATCAATTTTTGATTCAAGATCAGGTTTTTTGTTAGTTGAAGCAGCGACTTCTGTCTCCTTTTCCGATGCACTGCTAACGACGTTTTCATCTGCTTTTTTCTTATCTTTAATATCTCTGGATCAACGGTGTTGGTTATTCCTGAAAAACATGGCTCATAATGGGGCCTTGAAGATGTTTATTTCATGCACTGAGAGCTCTCATCAAATCGCCCGTACTTCCGTACGACAGACACCTCCTGTTTAATGTAAAATGCCACTGCTATGACCGCATGGCCATATTGCAAGAGTCTTTCACGGCAATTCTATTGAAATATAAACTGCTTATTATTAACATGTTATGGCTTTAAATTGAAGTATTATGTGCTGCCTTTGCAATAAGGTGTTTCATTAATAACAACAAATTTAAAGGAGGAAAAATAATGAATAGTAAAACACAAGCAACTACTGTCGAGAATGAATTCTACAGCCCGATGCTGCGAGCACTGGTAAAGGCCGAGGCAAAGAGGGATTGCCCCGAATTCCCCGACGAGCATTTTTTGAAGGCAGGGGTTGGGCGGTGCCTGAACGATGTACGTAGCGGACGAGACTGGATTCAAAAAGCAATGACGATTTTGAAGCTGGCGATCACCGTTAGCCGGTTCTTTATCAGCTTGAAAAGCCAGAGGCGGCTACGACTTACCCAAAAGATTGCCTGTGCAGTTCGAGCAGAAGCCGATGAGATCGCCACGGCAAAAGACGATCCCTTTGCAGAGCATGCCGAACTTGATAGAGTCGCGATCTACGCCGCAGACGGTCATTGCCATGGAAGCTCAGCTCATGACCAGCTAATTGATCAGAAGCGTTACCCCGTCGGACATTTTTTTGCCATGAATCTTCGGGCTCAAACGATGATTCATTTGGATGTAGCTCGTCCGAAGGTGAAAAAAGAGCATGATATAACCGCGTTGAAACGCTTGGAGGCGAATGCCCTGCGTATGGAAGAACCGACAGGGCGAAAGGTAATTATAGCCTATGATCCGGCGATCTACGACTTCGTCCAGTGGAATAACTGGAAGCAGTCGAAGGGGATTTACATCATCACTCGAATGAAGGAGAATGCCAATTTACTAATCTGTGACGACCGTGAGTTTGACCGGGAGGATCCCCGCAATGCAGGCATAATCTCGGACCGGACGGGAGTAACAAATAGCGGTCGCAGGTTGCGTAAAATTGTTTACATTGAACCGGCAACTGGAAAGAGATTTGTCTTCCTGACAAACGAAATGACATTGCCGCCGGGGTTGATCACTTTCATATGCAAGAAGAGATGGGACATTGAAAAAGTGTTCGACCAATTCAAAAATAAACTGATGGAAACAGGGCCTGGGCAAAATCATTGAACGCTAAATGTGTCCAGGCGCAGTTCATGGTTCTGGCGCACAACCTCACCTTAATCCTGGAACGTAAACTTGAATCCGAAGAAGGCATCTCCGATACCAAGATTGAAAAGAAGAGAACCCTGAGAATTCAAAAGGATCTGGCAAAGATCAAGGAGGCCGGAAGAAAAGAAAACCCGCTTGTTACACGACCCGATAAAGCCGTTCAGAGGTCGTTTCAGTTTATCCGATGGCTCAGGGACTCTTTGCTTGTCAAGACTCCCCGGAGGCAGGCGGTAGAGGCTCTGAGGCCCCTTATGACCGCATATTTGTCATGAAAAAACAAACACCGTTGAATAGCGATGAAGATAGAGATCAATGGGCCTTTACTGATTTAAACTGGAAAAGCTGGAAACTTTTTGCCAATGTATTCAATGGGAAAATCGTTGACTAACCGGGTTAATTCATAGTAAATGGATTAGCATTTATTTGTAACGGCGGCAATGCGGCAGGCAGTTTGATTTGCACCGCAAATCTTTGGACTGCGCACGGTCTGGCGCCGTCCCGCTTTGCGAGATCCCGTAGCGGGACTATTTTGCGGAGCGGAAATAGGGGGGTATTTTCAGGAAAAACTCTGCATGGCAGCGTAAAGGAATGACGTGCAGTCTAGATAAACTCGGCGTAAGTCCTTCGGGTACGAATTCATGTATTCCGGGTATGGATTTGTCTAAGATTTCCACAATATTATAAGTCGTCAAGCTACCCGGTGAACGTGGCAGTCTATCTGTGAAGGACAAGCGTTTGACGCCGCTGTCAATTTTGTTATGCGATTTGGTTTCTTTGGCAGCAGGACACTTCACAATCTTTACTCAAATCACAAATAACCGAAGACCGCGACAGACCATAATATGTGTAGCGCCGATGTTAGACAAGTACATGCACAGATTATTTTTCCAACTATACTTCCGATGTCCCTTTAATATTGTTTCGGGTTTAATTGCCTGCGGTTTGATGCGTTTCACTATAAATATCAAAGCCGAAACCCCGTTTGTTCTGTAGCGTCGGAATTCATTGGTTTAAAATTCAACAGCTCTTCTTAGTCGGAGCAGCAGAGTCATTTAGTCTCTTCCGACGACACTTTGACTCGATTTCTGCCAGTATGCAGGCAGAGGTGAATGCTCCCCGGCAATCCGAAGATTTTTCCTGATGATATGGATCGTTCGATCTCGTGCAAATGTGAAGCAGGATCAAAGCCATAACTTACATTATAAAATCTCAGTAATGAGCAAGAATGACACCATTATTGAATTGTGGAATTATTGGAGTTTTCATTAATAATAGAAATGTTAAAGTTAGCCCGGTTTTTCTCACAAACGTTTTCGTAGCAGAAGTCGTGTGAAAAATGCGGGTTATTCCGCTTTTCTCATCAAACCTCGTCGTCAAGTGAAGATACTGAAATAGTGTGATATGCGTCCTTTAAAATTTATATTTCTTCTGGGTATGGTCGTGTTCATGTTTATGAACATGAAAACGTGTAAAAAGTACATGAAGGCGCTGGATAAAATCCACGATCAACATCTGCAACGGCAGGAAATGAAGCAAATTGCCCAGATAATTAAGCAAGATTACATTGTTGCCAAAACGGTTCCCCACGAAAACTTCAGTGACTATCTCAGATCCAATTCCGAGCAACGAGATCATCGCCGTCGGCGCGATCCTGCCCGAGATTTTTGGCGATCTTTTTTTGAATTGCACATCAAAGAAAAAGGTGTGGATATTTATAGCCGTGGTCCGGATCGAAAGAAGAATACAAAAGACGATATCATTGTATCTCTGAAGCTGGAAGAATTTGTTCCGCCGCTAACGGCGCCTAATAATATGACCAATTCAGGTCCAACTCGCTCCGATAATGATTTCAAAAAAAAGAGGAAACAGAAAAAGAAGAAGCGAAAAAAGTCCTTCAAATACTATTTCAACGGAAGTTTGAACGGATAAATCCGTAACTAATTGAAAATAAGCAAGTTAACTTTTTCTTGCTCGATTTTGTAGGCAAGACAGTTGAAATTCTAATATGTCATGTTCTACTACAATTGTTATTTTCCTCTGCGCAGCAAATGTGAAGTAGGGTAGACAAATCGCTGTTTTTTACAATTTTGAGCGTAAAATCGATATTTTCTTTCAAACTTCCGTTTCAAAAAATTCAAACAGAAAATCAGCCAGTAAGTTTCTCTTACCTGTCTGATCCACATCCGAAAACAAGATCGACGATGAAGGGAAAAATTGCAATTTAATTATTTCGGTAAAATTTATACCCGTGTTGGCTTGACGATGAATAATGCAGGCCAGGAGTCGCCGCGTAAACGGCAATAGACTTTATTTTAGTAAATTGTAAGTGAAGCCCTGTTTTTACGTATTGATTATAATTCGTTTCAGTTTACACCTAGCCTGCATTATGCATAAACTTTAGTAATGAGAGTAAAAAAATTGCGTAAGATCAATGAATTATAGCATTTATCCGCGTGTAGGAATAGTGAACTATTTCGAACCCGGATAATGGTGTAACTCATTGAGATTATGTGATCTGTTGACTTGTAATAAAAAGTTTATGCATAATGCAGGCTAAATATCTAAATTAAGTAATTTTAAGATTTAACATTGAATCTCAACCGATTTGAGTGTCTTTTTGATGCCTTTAATCTAACCTGAATAATTCATCAGTATTCTGCTGCGAGCCCTAATCTCTGCTCGAATAAGCCGATTAGCTCACAACACAGCTCAGTGAATTAAAATTCACTTTCGCCGTGAAAATTTCTCTAATCAATTTATTATAAGCAAGTTAAGCGCTCTCGCGACGAATCACATGAATTAATCAGGCTAACTATTTATAACCTGTAGTCTTCCGGAGTTTTTCCATGACTTACCATAAAACCGTGTCGTTTTTCATATTGAGCAGTCTGTTATCCCTGACGGCGATTTCTGCAACGATTAATGTAACGACGTCTCAGTCAATTAACACAGTGATCGCATCTGCCCAGCCTGGAGATACGTTGCAGCTTGCAGCGGGAACCTATAGCCAATCTGCCATTGTCGTCAATAAATCATTAATCATTCAGGGAGCGGGAATTGATAATGCCGTGATCAATTCATCCCCGCAATTCACCTTTAGAATTACGGCCAATGATGTCGCCATCAAAGATTTGAATATTCGCAATGCCAACCCGGGAATTTCTGTAAATCTATCAGGCCAAACGATTAATAATTTGAAAATTACTAACGCCCGCATTGGAAATGGGGTAACAATACCAAATATTCTAGCCGCGGCCGTTCAAATCGAAGCGGCCACCATGGTGACCGGCATGGAAGTTGATGGCTGTGATTTTCGTAATAATACCGGAGCTGGCATTCATTCCCCTGTCGGTTCATTTGGCGATGGAATCGATGTGTCTAACACAACATTTTTTGATAATGATGCAGGCATTTTCCAGAGGCATTCAGGGACAGCAGGATTTATCAAAAATCTACATGTAAAAGATAATTGTACATTTCAAAACAATGACTTTGAAGGGATATTTGCCCATGAGATCAGCGATTCTATTATCGAAAATTCCTCATTCTCCGGAAATAAACGTGATTTTTATATTAACAAATTCGCCGATGGGACCAGCAACGTGATCAATAACGTGGTGATTCGTGGTAATACGTTTACCAATGCCATTGCACAATCGATTTGGTTGAGGATTTTAAGCGTGCCCGTACCCTTTGGGTCTCAAGGCATCACAATTGAATCGAATGTCTTCAATCAGAATGTCGATACACGCGCTCTCGGAAATAATTCGATGGTACTGGATACGCAGGGAATATTTGAAGCCATTATTGAAGCCATTTTTGAAAATGATAATGATGACCAGCACGGTCCCCTAAATATAAATAAAAATACATTTAACCTGACAGGAAATCTCTCGGGAGGCACCAGCGCTGAAACGGCATTCGCGATCGCGTTAAATAGTGGTATCAGGAACGTAGATATTAAGGGGAATATTATGAATGGGAATGACGTCAATGCTCTAGGTACGGCAGCAGTAAAAGTGTCTGGGATTTTCTTTGTCACCAACGATGACGATCTTGGCGTTATACCGGACACCGCGAACGTATGTGTTGCGGGAAATAAAATTACCGGGTTCGAAGCAGGCGCCTCATTGTTCGATTTTAGTCGCCAAAGCTTTGGGTTTTTGGATGATGATGCGACGATAACATTTTCAAATAATTTTCTTGAGAACGACAAGGGAATCGTGTCAGGTGCAACAGGCGCCACAATAAACGCTTCAGGCAACTGGTGGGGATCAAACGATGAAAACGCAATTAATGCTATGATGAGCGGCAAAATTGATTTTTCTCCTTATCTCAATAGCGGCGCCGATACGGATGGTGATCCCAATAATGGGTTCCAAGGTGATTTTTCGTCGCTGACAGCTACATTTTTAGGTCAACAAATTGGCAATTCAGCCAGCAATTCCCGGTGAAACGGAACTCTTTTATTAGAAGTCAGTTACAAATTTTATACCACCTATAAATTGTCAAAATCTATTGCCGGCATTCTGGAACTGAGGCTGATAGCGACTTCAACCTCGGAGTCAGAACCTAATTTTAGAGGGTGAGATAGCTGTAATTTGCTTTATATAAAGATGTTATAGTTCACCGGGAATTGCTGGTTTCTTAATAAATCCTCTTGGAGAATCCGTGACGACGAGTTCGACGTCGTGATTGCCGGCATCAGCGGCGCCCGGTTGCCCGGTAAGGGTTCCGGCGCTGTCATTATTATTGTTGAATTGAAGGTACATACTCAGTGGTCCCCGTTTTGCCCTCAAACCTAATTTCTTCTTACTGAATCGTTTTTTGCAGGAAATATAAAGAAAACAAAAAATCAGAATTTTTTCAAGGTCAAATCGTTTTTCACGATGATATTATTTTTTAATTTCCCTGGTAACATTGAATTTATTTCCTCCTGACTCATATCGCCGTTTTTTTCTATACACTTCTCAAGGTAATACTGCAAGTAAGTTCGTGGATTGATATTATTCTGTTTACATGTTTGAATGATCGAATACATACAGGCGGACAATTCCCCGCCCCAAAGTGAATGGTTTCCAATATAATTGTTTCTTCCCAGAGCACATGGTCTTATTCCGTTTTCCATTTTATTATTATCCATCGGGATTTCGGGATTACCAACAAATATAATCAGTCCCTCCCAGTGATTTTTCATTGATATCATTGCTTTAAGTCTGGCTTCATGAACTTCATCTTCATCAGCCTTAATCTCAACGTTGATTTCTTTTCCCATGTCATGAATGGCTTCACGTAATCTCGAATCGTGTTCTAAAAACATATCACTTCCGGGAGGATGTTTTACTCTCTGATTATTAATTTTGTACAGTTCGGCGATTTTCAACAACCATTCCTCTGCCCATCTGAGCAGTCCGTGCTCTTCGGGATATTTTTTTTTAATGTCAGTGAAATCTCTTCTCACATGAGCCCAGCAATAGGCCAGAAGAACCAAACCCAAACCGGCCAACATTTTGTAGGCAGAATACCTGTCTACATTCAATATTTTCAATTTCTCCTCAGGAATTTCAACTGGTTCTTTTAGTTGTACTATATCGGTAATCCCCAGAAGAGTTTTCGCAGGAACAGAAGCGCTTCTTGTGCCGTCAAGAACGAAAATAGCAACATCTTCAGATTTGAATCCCCACATATACCATAATTTTTTCATGGCGTCACAAAGCATGTACCAGCGAGTTTCATCAGCGTGCCATCTTATTCCATTTTGCAATTCAATAATAAGTTCTTTATAAAGAGGCTCCAAATAGGTTCCAAATATTGTTTTCAAACCACCGAAAACAGTTCCTGGAATCATATTGACTTCGTGTTGCTGCATGTCGAAAATTTGACGCTGAATCGGTATATGCTGTTGATATTTATCGATAAGAATATCAATCCATACTTCCAACCCATATTTTCCCTGCTGAATGAGTTTAGCCGGCATGGGAGCTGTTATTATTTTGGGAACGCCAGGGGCGTAATTCGCAGGAGGAGTATATTTACGCCTGATAGTACGTTCCACGTACCATTCGACTTTTTTTCTGATCGTGTATGATACTTCATCCATGCCGTTCTGTTCCGTCCAATTCTCCGCCGGAATTCCATGAATGACTTCTCCCTCAGGCAGCCTAATAATTCTATCCACAATCTGCAGCCCTTTAGGAATTTTCCTTCCATTTCCTTTGTGGCCATCCTGACCTCCGGATTTTCTCTTTTCCGTGTCATTGTCCTTCTCCGCTTCAGTCTTTTTTTCTTTCTCCCCAGCCGATTCGTCTTCCCCGGCATTAGTGATTTCTGATTCGCTGATTTCTTCAACTACAATAGAATTCCTATCCTCAACTTTGATATCTGACAATTTCAGTTTCTCACTCTTCAAACCAAAAAGCATAGATGCGAATTTATTCGCTTTACCACGTTCATTACTCAATTCTCGTTCCAGTTGCCGAATTCTTTTCTCCAGATCTTTATTCGCCTCTTTTTCACAATTCAATTCCCCTTTCTGCTGTTCAATCCGTCGCTTGAGTTTATTGAATTCATCCACGGCAGCATCAAAAATCTGACGGAATTGTTCGTTTTCCTTCTTCAGCTGCTCATTTTCTACTCTCAGTCGCGAAAGTTTGCATGTTTCCGGACATTTTCCGTAAGAATGATTATGTCTGATTGACCTTTGCGCTTTCGGCAACTGTTATTTCCCTTTGGTAAGATTTCTTTTTTTCAGACTCTCATAATTACACTGGCTGATTTCCTGCAGCAGGGCTTTAACTTTCCTATATCTCTCATTCATTTCTTTTGCCTCGCCGATTGATCCGGGCGGAAGATAAAGATTTTTAGTTCTACCTTCTTTTTTCGAACTGAGATAATAGCAGATATGTTTCTCCCCATTGTTACAGGTGCAGTTCTTTCCACATTTTGAGCGATACATGACAACTGAACCAATAATAATATCAAGGTTGCTCATCAGTTCCTTTTTTAATCTCTCTCTTTTTTTCATATCTGATATAATTCCTTAATTTTTAATTAAATTGCACGTATTAATACACGCAATAACACCACCGAAAATTAAATCAATGAAAAATTCGTCTTTTTTATTATTTTTTCAGGGATGGCTAAGGTGGAAAGCCAGGAGAGAATTCTAAAGAATACTTTAGCCGATATGTACTCTTGATTTAAGAAAGAATGAAGGTAGTATAAATGGCAACGTGGATCACTGAATACGTACCAGGATTATTTGTAGCTGGCGGACATTATAAAATAGGTCTGGCTTTAGGTTTTGTCACAGCGCAGATCATACACGAATTGATTACTCAAGGAACATCTATTTATTCGATTGCATCTCTAACGCCAAGGGTAAATTGTTGACTATGGGAACAGCATCAATTCATAAGCCGGTCATGTTTGTATCGGGATTCATTAGTCGATATCCAGATGCAATTGACTTGGGACTTGATCAAAGTGTCATCGAATGGGGATCAGCAATTCCCGGTGAACTATAACATCTTTATATGAAGCAAATTACAGCTATCTCACCCTCTAAAATTAGGTTCTGACTCCGAGGTTGAAGTCGCTATCAGCCTCAGTTCCAGAATGCCGACAATAGATTTTGACAATTTATAGATGGCATAAAATTTGTAACTGACTTCTAATAAAAGAGTTCCGTTTCACCGGGAATTGCTGAATGGGGATCTATACTAATTAGACCGTATTCGGAAAGGCAAATTGCTCAATTTTTGCCGTGCCATTTTGGCGCAATTTGTTGATTTTAATGTCGGTGAAACATGGGTCTGACATAATCGTTGCCGATTCGCCAGCTTTTCTGCGAGCAACTTGTCGTTAAGACCCAAAAATAATTATTTTTGAACACAGTACTCCCGGTTGAAGCCCTTTGGTGTTTTTTTTACTTCACTATTTTGTAGGGATCGTCCTAAGCCACTCGCCGCAGTTTTGCTTCAGCTTCTTTTTGACGGAGCTTACGAATATAGCCCATCCGACAAAAATTATACGCAATGACTTTCTCAAGCAATTCAGCGCGAACTTCCTCAAGACCGCGTCGTCGAAAACGCTTCAGGCCAAACACATATTTAAGTGCAAACATGAGCGATTCAACAGCTGAACGATTGCGACGAGCCTCAAGATAGGCTGGACTATCCCAATCTGACTCGGGTGTAATCCGTTTCCCTTTTGAGCCGCTTATACTCACAGTGGCTACCCCTCTTTCTTTTGCGTCCTCTAAATTTGACTTTGATGAATAACCGTCATCAACGCTCACTAAAGAAGGCGCCGCCTTGGTGTTCTCAATGGCTAAATCAAGTACAGGGATAAATTCTTTCGAGTCGGCGGCATTCCCTTTGGGAACCTTACAAACAGGGATAAAACCATTGCCGCTTCGACCGAGTTGTGGTTTATATCCTATTTCGCGGGCCGAGGATCTTTCTTTATATAAGCTGCATCTTCATCTGAAATGCTCAAAACCTTCTCCGCAGAAGGAAGATGGACATCATTCATTACCCGATTCTCCGAGTAAAAAAGAACATGATATCCATCTGCAAGATCCTCGTCTATTTGCTTAAAAATGGCATCGAGCATTTCTCGACGACTTGGCTTCATATCGAGTTTTGCGCTCCGTTCTTTCATCTCTCCAAGTTCCCTTTTCAGATAACTCAGCGCTTTGTAGGCTGTCTTTAAAAATTTCCGATAGAACTTCTTTATCCTCTTTTTACTATTCGCTTTTCCGGCAATGGAATTGATCTTGAACAGCAGCGTTTGCAAAGACGAAATCCAGCTTGCCATCCACCATGCCCGGAGTGACGGACCGCCATACTTCGAAAGTTTACCACCCAGACTAAACAGACGCTCAATAAGCTTGAGCAGAATACCCGCATCGGTCGGCCACTCTACGTTTCCTTCCACGGACGTACTGTCGAATGTCAGCTCCTTGAAATCGTCCTGAGAATTAGCCCTCACTGAGAATTAGCCCTCACTGAGCACGGTGAATTTGTTCTCGTGTTTCATTAGACGCCGCATTTACATTCTCAACAATCGTTGTGATCCCGGGAAGAAGCAGATCACGTTTTTGCAAGTAGTCTAAAATTGTGACCGAATCCCGTAAGCGTTCAATTGATGATAAACTGCTTAAGGTATGGAAGTAGCCTCGCAGGACAAGAAAAATCAACACCAGTTCGGCTTCCATTCGCGGACGACCCACTTGTAAATAAAGGGATGGAGCTTCCGTTTGTTCCACTTCACTCAAAATTTCTGGAAGGGCCTCGAATTTTGATTCAAAATAGGCTTTATCTTTTTGCCGTAACTCTTTTTTCTTTATCGCTACTGCATCTTGATCCTTTCGAATGCTATCGCGAATTTCCGGATGTCTACGGCTCATTTCCAGAACCTCAGACAAGAGCTCTTTCAAGTTCGTATCCGGAACCGGCAAGAATAGATTGCTGCTGCACACCGAGTCATTTGGAATTTGCTTGATCATTGTTGCCTCCATGGTAAATTAAATTATTGCAAGATAACACGTTACGCAATTTATTCAAGTCCAATCCCATGAAGAATATAGAAATTTTATACTCAAAATACCCTTTTCGAATGGGCTCTAATTAGGAGTGCCCCGTTTTCGTTTGCCGAAACGAATTACTATGAGACAACAATGGGGGGAGGATTGTGGATGACCCTAGCTGCATTTTCCGATCAAATCATGCCAACCGATTTACCAGAAATTAAACATCATACCAATTTCCTCGAGAGGCAGTTGGCAGACACTGGTTCGTATGTAGAAGAACGACCACTAAATATTGATCCAAGTTATCTTACGCTGGCAAAGTTTGTACTGGCAACAACCAAAGATGCTGCGCACCGCCTATACCTTGACAATGGGATTTTTGGCGAGATTACATTGAAATATTTTCACAAGGCCTAGAAAGATTTGCCCTGGACGTATCCGAATTACCGGCGCGACGACTATAAGGCGTTTTTAACGCAATGCCGTGAATTGATTTGACAATGAATTTTTCCGTCTTTATCACGACGCAGCGCCTGAAGCGCCGAATGGCTTGAAGGTAATGATTAGTATTGGAAGTAAGGTTAAGGCTGCCAATAATGCAACCAGCATAGCAAAGCCGGTTAATAGTCCAAAAACAATGCTTGGAATAAAGTTAGAAAATATCAGGATTGAAAATCCCGTTATAATCGTAAATGATGTATAGACCATCCCATTACCGACTGAATTATGGCAACGCTTCATTGCATCCAAATATGAGTAATCAAGTACAATTTCTTCTCTGAATCGATGAATGTAGTGAATTGTATCATCAACCGCAATGCCAATGCTGATGGCAACAATGGTGATTGTCATCATATCCAGTGATATGCCCATCAGTCCCATAATCCCCAAAACCGATAGGGATGAAAGCAGATTGGGAATGATGGCAATTAATGCCAATTTCAGCGATCGAAATAAGATCAAAAACATAATCATCAGTAGTAAAAGAACGACTCCCATTGTCTTAATTTGTGATCGAAATAAGCTCTGCAACATATTGTTGTAAAGTACCATCATCCCGAATAACTGCACCTGGTTTTCTTTTAACCCGAACTTTTTCTGAATTTCAGATTTAATCTGATTTAGAAGTTCATTACGCTGAAGGGATTCAAGTGAGTCTATTATTCTTACATTTATTCTTGCCTGATTATTTTCTATGGAAACATAAGGATCTAGAATCATAGCTCTGTAGTGGTCAGGTATTTCTGAATAAAGCAATGCTAGCTGGAAGTTATTCAGGGGTTGATTATTGTTGAAACTTTCTGCGATTTTCATCATTGTTTCAAGGGATAAGACTTTGCCAGTTTCAGGTAAACTGTCAATATAATCGTGAATCCTGCCGAGCATTGCAATTTTATCCATTGTATACCAATAACGATTATCGTCTTCTGCCTCATTAAATTCTTCAAAATCGTCAAATTCACTAAACTCATCAGATTCCTCTTCAGTTGCTTCAGAGGCTTGAGTTGAAGAAATCGGATCGTCTTCAAACTGAATCATGATATCAAGCGGCATTGTACCCCCCATGGTTTGGTCAATCACCTTCATCCCCTGATAGATCTCTGTTGATTTTTCGAAGAAGTTTATGAAGCTGTTTTCGACGCTTATCTGCGACATGCCAATAACGATAAAAAGCGTTACGATCCCTGTCGCAATATAAATCTTTGCGGGATGGCTTGAAGTAAAGCGCCCCATTAATTTAATGAACGATCTCCCGAAATTCTGGTTCCCCTGCTCCTCTATTTTGGGCAGAAGCAAAAGAATCGCCGGAAACATAAAAAAGGTAATAAGTAATGAAATACTGAGTCCCATAATCATCATCCATCCAAAGTTTATGACGGGTAGAATATCGCATACTAAAAGCGAACTGAATCCGGCAATCGTAGTCAATGTAGCGAATAGACAGGGCTGTAATTTTAAAGATACTGTTTCAAGGACAAGGTCACGCTGGAGCCATGAGGGGTTTTTGTTGCTTAATTCATTAAATTGAACAATTAAATGAATGACCAGAGACATTGTCATGATAAGCTGCAATGAAACAAAATTCGACGAGATTACTGTTACTTTCCAACCACATATTCCGAGTATGCCAATCATCGATAATGTTGAACAAAAACAGCATAAAATTGAAATGGCAACCCAGCGCATTTTTCTAAAAATTACGCCAAGAATCACCATAATGAATAAAATCATACCGCAGCCAAAGATGTGAAGATCATTCTTTATATACGTGATCATGTCATCAGCAATCATCGGCACGCCGCCTAGATACAACTGTGCATTGTCCTGGTATTTAACCATTATTTTCTTGACATTTATCAAATCTAAATGTCGGTTATGGTCTGCTTTCGCCTTGTGCTTTTCGAACTCCAGAATTGTCTCCTGGAGCATTTCAGATTCAGCAGCAGTAATGGTTTTTTCATTTTGTTTTCCCCTCAAATTGTTTCGTTTCGATTCGAGTTGATCAAATCCGTCGTCTCTGCGGAAATCAATCTTTAAGGCGGTTGTCTTTAAATCGGTGCTTATGAGTAGATTTTTGTAAATTGGGCTGTAAGCAAATTCTTTTGCGGCAAGCTCCAGGTCGGCTTCCGGATCTTCCAGGTTTTTGATATTGTCAAGAAGTTTATTGATAGGGACCGGGGGATTTCGCAGAAGGGGCACGTCTAATATGGTTGTCACGTTTTCTACGCGTTCTAATGCCCGCAATTCATTGCGCAATTTTTTTAATTCTGACAGATGTTCGCCATCGAATAATTTTGCCTGATTCGGCTTGTAGGTCATTAACAAAAAACTGTTATTGTTATAGCGTTTGCTTATTTCTCGAAATAACTCAACGTTTTTATCATTTTCCAGTGTAAGAGAATCTGCAGAGGCATCAAGTTTAAAGTCTTTTGCTCTGTACCCCAATACCAGGAAGATGGTTGCCATGCCCACCAAAATTGCGAGAGGATACTTGGTAATAAGAGGTTTATAGATTGAATGAAATGGAGAAAATTTATTGGCCATAGGAATGATGCTGAAGAATTTAAGATAGTATTTGAGCACTATCAAATAATATCCTATGCCATACAAAGTGCAAACGATAAAAATCAGATATAAAAACTTTCAGCTTTTATCTATCTTCATTTGACATCGCTTCTAACCTGAAGCATTCAATTAAAATGAAACTTTCTACTTTAATGTCAAAAATCCTATCTAACCTGAATAATTCATCAGTATTCTGCTGCGAACCCTAATCTCTGCTCAAATAAGCCGATTAGCTTAATTTGACATCTCAGCGAATCAAAATTCACCTTCGCCGTGAAAATTTCTCTAATCAATTTATTATGAGTGAGTTAAGCGCTCTCGCGACGAATCGCATGAATTAATCAGGCTAACAGTCTGTGGGACTTTGGAAGAATCTACTGCGAAAATTGCATCCCCGGCCTATTTTTGTTCAAATTATCGTCGATCCCGCAGGGTGTGCAATATGTTCGCAAATTTGGACAAAAATATACTTAATTTGGCGACTTCCAAAGTTAGAGTTTCTTTAGTTCAGCGGCCATGGATTCTATTGTATTTACCATTCAATCCCAGGAATATTTCTCATTTTCAAGTGCGATATTTTTACTGAATTCCACAGATCGCTTACGATCAAAAAAATCATGTATGGCATTCTTAATGCCGCCGCTATTTGCGGGCGGCACGAGGTATCCTGTTCGTTTATCCTGAACTGCTTCAGGCAGACCTCCTACGTTTGTTGCGATAACGGGTTTTAGTATCTTATCAATAATATTCGTGTATTTTTTGGCAAGAGTTTAATAATTCAGAGCTGGAATCAATATGGTTTCTTTAAGTTTTTGAGCGGTTATAACCAGTTCTTTTCCCAACTTTGTCAAGTAGTATTTGTATGTTTTACCTGCCCTTTTTATAAGACCAAACACATTAAGTCTTTTAATAAGCCTTGATATTTTGCTGGTATTAAACGCGGGTAGTCTGGCCCTTATATCTTTGTTTCTAAATCCTGTGATGTTGTATTCCCCCCGCAGAACAGTAAGTAATAAGGACAGGTCTTCATGATAAAATAAATTGAACCCTTTGCAATTCCTGTTGCTCTGTTTTTTAGCTTGTGTGATTTTGTCGAGTCTTTTACGTCCGACTGTTTTGTTGTCAAAGGCAGAAATAAATTCCAAATATCGTTTATTGGAAGCCCTGAACAATAAACCTAACACTGAAAGGCTGTAAATGTTTTTTTCAAAGGGGCATAGCACATGGATTTGCTGCCGTCACGGTGTTCAACCTCACGGTAGTGTTTAAAAAAACTGATATCATTAGTTGTGGTTTCAAGACGGAGCAATTTGGAGAATTTGTCATACATTTTAATTGAGCTTTTACCCATTGTATGTTTAATACGGCTCCCTTCGATACGGATATTATAATTGTTGCCTATTTCGCCCTGGCATCTGGGATCTGTTTTGTGTCCGAGAAAAGTGGCAATGTTATCCGGTTTTACCGTATGTATAGCAGTCGCAGTCAGTTCTGAATATATCGATTGTCGGTCTTCCTGGTTTTTAAAAACAATATCTGTAGCATATTCAGTCTGCATTATGCTCCAATGGCATACCTGATTGAATGATGCATGTACCGGACAATATGTTTTGGCTAGTTCATCAAGTCTTTTGTGTATTTTTTGAATGTCCATATTCTCGCAGACAGTTTGCGCCTTGTCAAAATCTTCGATGTAATCAAATGCGTTGTCTATCATAGAATACTTTATGCCTTGTTTGTCCAGTTCGTTGGCTAATATATTGTGCCCGTTAATATATATCTGTAATTTAAACGGGCGCCAGGTAGGAACTCTGACATAGCCGTAACCAAGATAAGGGTCAATGAAATAGAAGTAATAGTGCAAACATTTACCGTGCGTACCTTTGAGGAATGTTTTGCCCGACTCTTTGTCATGCCATGGTTTATAACTGCTACAGGCTTCCATGGCTGAAATAATATGGACCAAGCCTGTATAAATCCCTTTTTTATCCAAAACTTTTTTAACTAAATCTTCTTTGCGGATATGTGATTTCGCCACAAATTCTATTTCAATATTATTGTCTTTTGCCATCTGTTGAGCATTGGCTCGCAATTGATTCTTAAACGGTTCCGCAAATTTGGGATAGTCAAAAATACGTTCTCCTTGACCACAAAGGTAGGATGTCATCCCTTGGGCATAACATATTTGAGGAAGTGTCCCCGTTATTATCAATCTATCGAAACAGCTAAGAACACCACTAATTCTTTCTTTGTACGTTGATGTGAGTAATTCCATTTTATTTACGTTTATTTTGAGATGTTTTACAGGATAGTTTACACTTTTGAGTATGCTGTAATAGATAACGCAAAAAAAATAATATCAATCAATCCCACGGGACCAACAAGAAATGTCGAATTTTGAAGTTTTTTCCTTCGTTTATTCATAATTCCTTGTTCGACATTCGATATTCAGGAATATTCTGGGGGGAAGCGTAAACTAACTAGATAAACTCGGCGTAAGTCCTTCGGGTACGAATTCATGTATTCCGGGTATGGATTTGTCTAAGATTTCCACAATATTATAAGTCGTCAAGCTACCCGGTGAACGTGGCAGTCTATCTGTGAAAGACAAGCGTTTGACGCCGCTGTCAATTTTGTTATGCGATTTGGTTTCTTTGGCAGCAGGACACTTCACAATCTTTACTCAAATCACAAATAACCGAAGACCGCGACAGACCATAATATGTGTAGCGCCGATGTTAGACAAGTACATGCACAGATTATTTTTCCAACTATACTTCCGATGTCCCTTTAATATTGTTTCGGGTTTAATTGCCTGCGGTTTGATGCGTTTCACTATAAATATCAAAGCCGAAACCCCGTTTGTTCTGTAGCGTCGGAATTCATTGGTTTAAAATTCAACAGCTCTTTTTAGTCGGAGCAGCAGAGTCATTTAGTCTCTTCCGACGACACTTTGACTCGATTTCTGCCAGTATGCAGGCAGAGGTGAATGCTCCCCGGCAATCCGAAGATTTTTCCTGATGATATGGATCGTTCGATCAGACTGTCAGGGGAATTCCTTTACAGGTCCATTTGTAGGGTTTGGCCATTGTCCGGTTAAAGTAGTCAATAAACTCGACGATCTTTTGGCGTAGATCGTCTTTGGAAGAGAAGTTTCCGCGTTTGATCACTTTTTTAGCCAATATGCCAAACCAGATTTCCACCTGATTAAGCCAACTACAATGCTTGGGAGTATATGCAAATCGGATACGATGGCTCGAATCGCTCAGAAATTCTCCGCGTGTTTTGGTATTCTCAAGAATGCCTGATTTCTCCTTAATTCCAAGCTCCCCTTTGAAACCGATAAGACGGGCTGTCAATTTGACCAGAGTCTCTGATTTGTGAGTGTTAAGCTGATCACTTATGAAAATCCACTCATCTTTCGGTGCGCTTTCAATCGTTGCTTCTATATGGGCTGCAAAATCCACTTCTTTCCTGGTTTCACCAAGATGATAAGTCACAATTTCCCCTGTGGCAACGTCAAATGACGGAATCAGACAAAGCGTTCCATGACGAGTGTATTCAAACTCGATTTTCTCCGGTTGCCCGGAACGCATCGGCTTGGTTTCGGCTAACCGTTCCAATGCCTGGATGCCGGTTTTTTCATCCGTAGATATAAGATGAATTGCCTTTTTGGCCAAAGACTTGGCTTGACGATATAGGTCGCAGAGATTTTTGGCCTGGTCTTCATATTCCTCCCGATCATCAATTCTCGGATTAAGCCAATACTCACTCCGATGTGGTCTCAGATCAGCCTGATCGAGAAAACGCTGGACTTGTCGTGAAGATATGCCGGGGGCAATTTCTTGCAAATGAACTTCATCTGTCAATTCTCGGGCTGTCCAATGCGTGATCGGTCGATCGTATTCAGATGGGGGCATAAGGGCCAGAGAAACAATCAGCGTATATATTGTTCTGCCGAGTAGGTCGCAGGGGCGCCGCTACGGGGGGAATCACTAAGGAGCTGTTCGGCCAGACGTTCTTTGCGCAGCAACTCTCCGGCATGACCGGGTTCTTCAATAGTGTTTCTGACCAGTTCGGTCCACTGATAATTGGCGTCAGAGCATCTGTAGTGCCATTTGCTGATAGTATCAGGGTCATGATTCAATTCCCGGCCAAACTGAGAAAAATTGATCGGTTTGTTATGAATGTGTAAAAGCATACGGCTGCGGATAAATATATTTTTGCTGACTGTGGCCTTGCTGTTCAGACGAACAAGGATTTGATGAAAATCCGGGTTCAGCCTCAAGGGAGGGAGGGATTCCTCGCGTGCATTGTTGTAATCTGGTCATTTTCACTCCTTTCAAAGATTGAATTCTCATGAGATTAATATATTTTATAATCTATACCAAGTTGAAAAATCGAAATTTGCTCGAAATAGGAGAAATAATGGGATATAAGGTTAAGTTACAGAAAGTAAGTCGCCCGACAAATAACACCTTCTTTGTCACTGTGCCGGTAGTTCTTGTTGATGCAATGGAATTGGTGAAAGGTGAAGAATTTGAATGGTTGCTGGAAGATAAAAATACGCTAGTCCTTCGGAGGAAAAAACTAATGGGGAAACGGGAATTACGGTAGTAATTTTAATAGATAAAATTGGCAGAAGGACTCGGCCACGATTTTCATTTATACTGGATGCGCATTTATTCAAACTTGATCCAATTCGTACCCGAAGGACTTA
>WLWD01005579.1_pt1 | contig 26251 bp, 12 predicted proteins | sample 6712731 | NCBI WGS metagenome assembly WLWD01 (sample SAMN12718690, study PRJNA576275) | sponge metagenome | isolation source: marine sponge | host: Mycale hentscheli | place: New Zealand: South Island, Marlborough, Capsize Point | collected 2014-11-01 | reverse complement strand
ACAAAACCAGACAGTGGAGTGTCTGAACTAGAAATACATCCAGTTGATATACTTCTATCACTTCTATTGATATCGGATGATATTCTATGTCAAGACTTACTTTCAAGGTTGGCTAAATGTCAATTTGCTATTCCACTTGTCATTCCAAATCCCTTTACTAAGAAATTGTATGTTCCCATTTGGGCTATGAATTCTATAATTCACGATTGGAAATCTACACAAGATGATAAAACAGTTCAGTATAATGGTCCTATAATTAAGTATCCAACACCTATTGTATCTTTTATTCGTATTGGCAAACATAAAAAATATAGCCAGTCCAAGTCTAAAATTTTGAATGAAGTCATTGGAGACTCTTATCATGATTATTTCTTTCATCGTGATTGTCGAGGTGGGCAATATAAAACTATTCTTGGTAAGGGTCTCATTGATATGACCTGGTATGTTCCCTATGAAAAGACAGACACATTTTCTGAAACAATAACCTTTCTAAATCTTCATGGAGATGCCAGGGATTATCCAGAGCAATGCTTTTTCTTAAGTAAATGCTCATCTATGTGTATAATTTTACTTACAGAAGAAGAGCCGGCACTTGATAGCCACTTAGTTGCTTGTTTAAATAATTTTCATTCTTCTCCTGGTGGAATTTGTATACTGAATTGTGTTGAACAGGATCCAAAAAAATTGGAAAAAGTGTTTTCAAGACCGTATCTGATTAATAATATTGTATCAGAAGATTCTGTTAAAACTGCATCACAAATTAAAGATGCTCTTCAAAATAGAATTAAAATGAAATTAAAACAATTTCAAGAATGTAAGAGCATCGAAATGGTTCTATGTCAACATCGAACAGAAAACATAGTAACCGATAAAGACAGTGAAGTTTTTCAAGTAGGATTACTTCATGCTAATAAAATAAAAGAGATTATTAGTGATTGCAAAGGACCAGAAAATGAAAGCAACTTAAAAGACATTTTGCTTCCTTTACAAGGAAAAGAATTGTGGAAGGCATGGGCATCATATGATCGAGAAATATTCCGTCAAACTCAGAAAGGAAATGAAATAATTCAGAAGTATACAGCAAAAATTAATGACCAAAGATCAAAAATACGTAATAATCAGTTGCATTTTATCGAAAATTTGAACCCTTTTACGAAAACCTTTATTGAGTCCCTTTTAGAACTCAGTCAGGATGGTTCTGGGAGGCTAAATAATTTCTTTTTGCAAATCTTAAAATTAGAATTTAACTCCATTTCGCGAGATCAAATTTCTGAACACCAGTACGAGTATCAAAAAATGAGAAAGGCATTGTCAAAACTTCAAAATACGAATGATTTAGAAAGCAGTGATTCAAAAAAAGAAATTCTAATGTTAAAGAAAGGATTAGAAATTCTTCAAGATAAAATTATTGATGAATCCTTAGGCCTAGAACATCTTTTTCGTGAGTTAGGTCAAGTATTTGAAGCTGCTGTAGAAGTTAAAGGTAATGATACAGATAAATTTGATAATGAAGTTCAATTAAATGGTGGAGATAACATGATTGATGCTGCACATACTTTAGAGTACTACATATCATGTCTGCCTAAGGTTGTTGCTAAGCTTGTAGCTGAAGGTCATCCCTTGGAAATAATGGATGGAGATGCTGCACATATTCCTCTTCAATGGGTTACTGCTGTCATAGATGAAGTTGTTAAGATACTTGGTGATCCAAGGGTATTTGTTTTATCTGTTCTTGGTCTCCAAGGTACAGGAAAATCAACATTGCTTAATTCAACATTTGGTCTTCAGTTTAATGTTAGTGCAGGAAGATGTACTCGTGGAGCATTTATGCAACTTCTCCCACTGGATGAAAACTTGCAACAAGCCACTGGATGTAGCTATGTTATTATAGTGGATACTGAAGGATTGCGAGCTCCAGAACTTGATTTTCAAAAAACACAAAATCATGACAATGAATTAGCTACATTTGTTATAGGACTAGCCAACATGACTCTAATAAATATTATTGGTGAAGTTCCTGGAGACATGGATGATATTTTACAAACTTCTGTTCATGCATTTTTAAGAATGACTCAAGTTAAATATTATCCAAGCTGCCAATTTGTCCATCAAAATGTAGGAGTTAATATTAAAGGTGAAGTAAGTCGTGCAAAATTTACTGCAAAATTTAACAAATTTACTATCGCTGCAGCACAGGAAGAAAACTGTAAAGGTTTCGAAGCTTTTAATGATGTTATCAAGTTTAATGATGTTATCAAGTTTAATGATCAGACAGATGTTCATTATTTTCCTGGATTATGGAAGGGAGATCCTCCTATGGCATCTGTTCATCGAGGATACAGCCTAAGTGCTCAATTACTAAAGCACCACATACTTGAAATCATTTGCAAGAGAGCAGGTTTGGATAATCCAAATATTTCAGAATACGAAGAGCTTGATTATCACAATCTATCATCTTTCAAACTAAAGCTGAGAGATTTATGGACAACTCTATTAAAAGAAAATTTTGTCTTTAGTTTCAAGAACACATTAGAAATAACTGCTTATAATTCTTTAGAAACAGCATACAATAAATGGGAGTGGATTGTCCAATCAGCAATGTTAAAATGGGAACAACAAGCAGAAAACGAAATTAGTACTGAACCATCAGAAACTTTAAATGCTAAGGTTGAGCTTAAATTGACTGAACTAAACATATATGTATCAAAAACTTTGTTTGATTCCATTAAATGCTGAAATGGACCTATTTTTCAAAGGTAAACAAAGTGAAATTCTAATCCAATGGAAATCAAAGACTGAATTGAGATTTCAGTTTCTTCTGAAGGAAGTAAAAATTCATGCTGAATTTCATTGTAAAAATCTTTTAAGCAGAAAGAAAGTTATTTCTGAATTTGATGCCGACAGACAAATAAATGTTGAATTTATTAAGAAGCAAGTACAACAATGGATTGAAAGAGTCAGGGGAGAACAAGAACGTCTATCAAAGCATTAAAAGTGGAAAATTGAGTGCAGAAGATTTAAAAAAATTGGTTTGCAAAGCAATTGTTCACTACTAGGCAATTGTCTCGATTCGTGGAAGACAAAATAATTACATCTGAGCAAGTTACTAAAATAATGGCAAAAATGTCTCCGAACAGAGGACGATTAAATGAACAAATTCTTGTGAATATTTTGAAAGAAGATATTCTAAGTCTAGAAGCAGTAAAAAAAATATTAATCAAGACACATCAAAATGAAAGGGAATTAAAGAGCATGTTTGATGAAATATGGAAAGATTTAATGAAACAACTTCCAAGGGTTCAACCTGTTAGACATACTTCAATTGAATATGCTGTGGAAAGCACTTTGTACACATTTTTGGATGGAACAACACTTCATGGGCATCTGATAGCAAAATTAAAAAAGAAAACATTGCGGCATCTCAATACTTAGAGTCTAAATGTAAAGAAGATATAGACTTTAACACTATGTTTATCCATGAGCTTCTACAATTAATGGATCGGTCAATTACAGCACATTGCAGCCAAGATATTGGTGGTATTTCATTCACTCCAACATATAGGCTTGACGTCTATATGATTGTATGTGGCTATGCCATTGTACAGTTTGAAATAATGGCAAAAAAGTTTGAGGACAAAAATGATCCCAAATTGTATTTGGAAAAACATCAAAAAATCCCTCTCTTTATTAAGTTTAAAAATCAATACAAATTGACAGAAGCAGAAGAAGCCATTGCTGATACTTTTTGTGCTTATCTTGGTGAACCAATAAAAACTCAAGTAGAAAAAAGTCTTGGTGCAAAAATGGTCGACAAAATGAAAGCATCACAATATCACCAGTTTGCTAATAAAATGGCCCTCAAAGTGACTATTCTTAGGGACTTATACAAAAAAAAAAGATTTTTCTAAGTATATGCTCTATATAAACGATATTGGAAAGTGTTTGCGAGAGCGAATAAAAGGCTACACTATTAAGTATTGTGATGAGAAAGTATCTAATAGTGAAAAAACACAATTACAAATGAAGCACCAGGAGGTGCGAACCCTCAGCGTATGTCCACCAGAGATCAGCAGTAGAAGCGAACGTCTGTTAAAAATTATTTCAAACCTTTAGCATTTAGACACAGACAGTTACTACTTACGGCGATACAAAGAAAGAAGCAAACAACAGAGCGAAGGGAACGCCTCTAGGTTAAAATAGATCAGCTCCGCAGTATATAACTCGACTCTAGAGCCCCCTTACACGCATGAAGCGCGACAATTGCAACTGCAGTAGTACTACAAGCCAACCGGCCATTCTCTAGCTGCAATTTTCAGCTCACGTGATTATAACGTGCGGTAAAGGGGCGTTACTGGTAGCGCACTAGCACAACGATCGTACGACGAACGGCTACAATCGACTAGCTTTTTCTTGAAAACTAAGTCGAAACAAAAAATTCTAGCATACTAGTGGTGCGCTCGAATAGCGCAAATGCATGGCGAGCGAGTAAATATATGAGTATAGGTAAAGATGATTTGTGAAGGAAATGGGTAAATAATAGCAATGATTAAGCATGAAGAGTTAACAATAACAGAATTACCTGAATAAACTTCGAAAGCAGTGGCAAAGAAGCGCAGCTTGACAAAGACTTCACAATTGTTTCAAGAAGAGAGTAGCTATAAACTTTTTGGTTGAAACAAAGTTGCGTAAGGCAGTGCCGCAGGATTCTCCGCGCTCGTTAATTGAAAAATACTGGAACTGCGAAATATATATATATATATATCTGAAATCTCAATTGAACACGACTGATAGTCAGCTTCGCTCGCTTCGCTCGCTCGCTGAATTAAAGGGACTTACTTTGTAAATTTCTCTATCTCTACATCGTTTCAGAGCCTGGAAGGCCGTCGTCTTGAGATCCTTTGTTGAATGAATGAATGACACACAGACAGGATGACTACTGTAACCAGGGTTTCATCTATGAATTTTTTCTTGGGGGGGGAAGTTAGGACTGCCGGCCACTGCGAGGGGGAAGGTGTGGGAGGGGGATGTGCCCCCTCCTGTGGAGAGTGAAGCCAAAAATACTTCCAATTTTAAGAACTTTTACAACACTATAAGAGCCTGTCAATTAATGTGTCCATGCTTGACAAGTTGTGGTCACCAAGCTACAAGCTGTGAAGACAGCTGGAGGATGAAAGGTCACTATGCACTGTGTGCAGTGTGCACTAAATAGCAGAGCAGCATGAAGAGGTTTTTGATTCCTCAAGAGCCAGGCAACAGTGCTGGTGCGAATGAAAGTCAGCCAAGTACTTCCAAACGACCACGTCAAATGAGTGAAGGAGGAGGCCCTACTGTAGCTGAGAAAATGAAGATGTACAAGAAAAACCTGAAGTTTAACCCTAAGTGGAAGGATAAATGGTGTTGGATCGACTATTTACCAAATGATGGCATGTACTGTTCAATCTGTAAGAGATTTGGTAAGCCTCCACCATCTGCGCGTGGAGCATGGGTATCTAAGCCAGTTGCTAATTGGGTTAAAGCAACTGAACTCTTGAGGCAACATGAAAGATCAGAATGGCATTTGGCAGCTGTAGAGGTAAAGGCTTTGGCTAGTGTTGCTCAAACTTCGGGGGACATAATTGAAAGAATGTCTGTTATTAGTGATGAAGAGAGAAAAAAGAATCGTAGCCTCATAAAAATATTGCTAAGATCGCTTCACTATCTTGTCATAAATCATTCCCCTCATACAACTATGTTTGATGGCATAATTCAACTTCAAATTGACAATGGAATTGAGCAATTAGAATCACACAAGCAATCCTCTCCTTCCAATGCTACCTACCTTTCAAAATTTAGTACAGCTGAATTTTTGAAGAGCATTAGTTTTCATATAGAAGATAACATACTTGTTCGCTTCAAGAGCAGCCAATTTTACTCTATCATGGCAGATGAAAGCACTGATATCTCTTCAAAGGAGGAATTGGCCATTTGTGGTAGGTGGCTAGAAGATGGTAAAGCTGTGGAGGGTTTTCTAGGTCTGGTTCACGTACATGAAGTTAATGCTGAAGCTCTTACCAAGTACTTGCTTGCATTTCTCCATGACAAAGGCATTTCCCTTCAAAAAATTCGTGGTTTGGGCTTTGATGGAACAAATACTATGTCAGGTGAGAGGAGTGGAGTGCAGAAACGTATGAGATCTCTTGTTCCTAGTGCTCTCTATATTCATTGTCATTGTCATAAGCTCCAGTTAGCTGCAGTTTACTCAGCAAATGAACACAATGAAGTGAAACGAGTCTTAGGTACCCTTCTTACTATGTGGAAATGCTTCCATTATTCGCCAAAGAAAGCCGAAAAGTTGGCTGAAATTGAGGCAGTGTTGAATACACCTGAAATAAAGGTTACCAAGCCCAGTGATACACGATGGTTAGCCAGAGAACGTTGTGTCCGTGCTGTCCGACAAGTGCTTCCTGCTTTGGTTAAAACTTTGAAAGAAATACATGCTGAAAGTGGCGATGCCGAAGTATATGGTCTCTCTGTGCTCTTGTGTACCTACAAGTTTGTTGCATGCTTATACATGCTCTGTGATGTTCTCCATACAGTAGCCAAACTACAGGGAGGTCTTCAATCCAAGGATCTTGATCTTTCAGTTGTACCAGTGATGGTGCAAACCACTACTGGCAGATTAAGGGAGTTGAAAGATAATCCTAGTTCTAGTACTTGGTTCAAAGACCACTCCCTGGTATTTTCAGACCCAGCACAGCTAGGAGAACTTGATATTGAGATTACAGAGTTTGATAAGGAAACCTTCATTCAGACTGTATATAAACCTTATATTCAGAGTGTTATTGACCATATAACATCCAGAATGAGATCATCTGATGTATTTTCAGCATATTCTATATTCAACCCTCGTCATTTGCCAGAAGAAGAAAAAAATTTATCTACGTATGGGTCAGAAGAGTTAGAACTTCTAACTAACTACTATGGAAAGCCTCAAACCGTGTCTTTTCAGTGCACTACTGGCACTTCAGTACCTGATGTTAATCCAGAGCAAACAGAGGCTGAATGGAAAATATTTCGACGAATGATGTTCACAAAGTTCAAGAACAGCACAGCTAAAGAAGTAATCAATGCTCTTGTATCTAATACTACTCTTGGCTCTGCTTTTCCCAACCTTGTCACATTAGCCACAATAGTTTCAATCCTGCCAGTGACTACAGCAACAGTTGAGAGGAGTTTCAGCAACATGAAATTAGTCAAAACGAGGTTGAGGAATCAGCTTAGTGACAACACTCTAGATCAGGCCATGATAGAGTCTGTATTGAGGGACCAGAAAGACTAAGCAATGAAAGCTTGGAGGCTATTATAGATCACTGGAAGCAGCAAAAAACACGCAGATTACTTGTGTAATCATTATTTAATGTTGGCTATCGTAATAATATTATTAATTTTTGCAACTAATCTTGGGGGGGAAGTTGGGTTCATTTGGGGGGGAAGTTGACCAGTTTGGGGGGGAAGCTTCCACTCGCCCCCCCCCCCCCTTAGATGAAACCCTGGTAACCCTCCGGGCGCATGCGCGCTGAGGGTTAATAACAGCAGAAGAAGAAGTAATACAATTGGTTGATGTCGTGGAGACCATAATATGCAATGCCAACGAACCAACTGTACAAGAATTGCTAAGAAATCTATGCAATGATACAGATCTTAGAAAACAATTGGGAGTCGATCTACGAGCAGATGACTTATTGGCTGGATATGAGTCTTTGGAAAATTTAAATGTAAATAGCTTGAAGCCAAAAATAATAAATAGACTGCAATCATTACAGGAAAGGTGCCACGAGACCTTTAAGAAAATTGAATGTAAAAACAGCAATGGAAAATTGGAAAGATAAACCACATGATGATCTATTAAAAAGTCTGATAGGCTGCACATCACAATGTCCATTTTGTAAAGAGCAGTGTGATCTACTGGAACATGACGAAAGCTGTGATCATCGAACTGAAGTACATCGAATTAGTTGTCTTGCTGGATGGAGAATAAGAAGTACTGGAAAAATGGTCACATCTATTTGCCCAATGTTGATTGCTGGAGATGGTTCATTCTATCCTACTACAGAAAGTGAGGAATCTGTTCCCTACAAAGACTACAAGACTATTCACCCACAATGGTTTATTCCTCCTGACGTAGTCGCTAAAAGTTGTTCATACTGGAAATGGTTCGTTGCTAAATCACAGAGAAGAATTAGAAAAAGAATATGATGCCAATGGCTCAGATTTTCCAATAGAATGGATGAATATTAAATGGTCAAGTTTGAAGCAAGATTTGCAATCAATTTACAATTTGAACTTGTAACTTGATCCACTCATTTTATACACAGCAATTTTTGAGATTATTTTTATTATACTATTTAGCTATAGTTAGTTGTTGTTTATTAGCAACTTATGATTATTTTCTATATTGTTTTGTATCAGTAGAATATATTTCTATCCATTGTAACTGTGATATCGAACTTGTCACCCTCTAAACTATTTTTCATACCAAACACACACCTCCACATCTTTTATTATATCATCCCTTACCCTTCCATTTGTATTCATTCATGTAGTGTGTGTAAAAAAGAAAAAGTTTGCTCTCTTTGATAAAGACATGCTAACAGTCTAGTCTGGTGTAGTCTGACCTTTACCGAACAGCTACGCTGGGAATGAGTCTTGGGATATGGCCATACCAAATTTGTCTGCAGCACATATAATTGCGGCGGTCAATTACCGTTAGCAAATTACCAGGAATAGCCCTCCTCAACCACAAATAGAAATTCCTGTACATGTATGTGTCAGCCACCCTTTCAACGCTAGGTTTAGCAATCATGGCTTATTTGTGATGGTATAAAGGAGGTGGGGCATTCACCACTTTCACATTCCTCCAGAACAAATTTGGTATGGCCATGTCCCCAGACCCTCCACGCACTTTGCATGCTACGTGGGTCTGGCTCCACCAGACTACTTACAGTCGAGGTCCCGCCGAGACCTTGATAAGAAATGATGAAGACAGAAAAGAAATAAATGCAATCATTGTTGTTTAGCCTCGTTAACGCTCGCGCAGTAAAAATTATTGCTGATGCAGGGCCGGAGGAACCGGTCGGGCAGGTCGGGCAAATGCCCGACCAATATTTGGTCTCTAGCTAAGTTGATACCTGTTACACAATGGACTGCACTTACTTTTTCTTTGGTTGTATTCACAAGCTTCGAATTGTAATTGATGCACGATAATTATAATTCACCACACCCACTATTATAAAAGGAAAAGGGTCGGCGATGCCAGACTATTCAGTCCGGGCTGTGCGTGATGGCTACTACCGCAAGTGCAAGTACCAGCCTTCTTGAGAAGTTTCACCCATCCAAGACTTTCAGGTTAGTTAGAGCTCGAAGAATCTAATTTATACTCAATGAAACCAAATGTAATGTATAGGTTTCCAAAAAGGAAATTTGGTAAAACTGAGAGAAGTTTTAGGGCTGAGTGGTGCGAGGATTATTCCTGGTTACATTATGATGTGAAACTGGATGCAGCGTTTTGTTATTTATGCATGAAGGCTTCTTCAGAAGGAAAGTTTTTGACTAGCACAAAAAGAGAGAAAACTTTTATAAGTACTGGGTTTACTTACTGGAGAGATGGTACTATATGCTTTAAAAAGCACCAGTCAACATTGTGCCACCGGGAAGCTGTTGATGCAGTAATTACTCTTCCTAGGGATATTTCGTGTGGGGTAGGGGAAGCTCTTAGTTTGGCCTATAAACAAGAAAAGGCTACTAACAGAAGAATGTTTTTTGCTATTCTTCAAAATATTCGCTTTCTTGTTAGGCAGGGTCTCCCTTTCAGAGGAAGTCAAACCGAAATTGATAGTAACTACATTCAGTTATTACTTCTTCGGGCTTTGGATATACCGGAACTTTCAACTTGGATGAACAAGAAAACTGACAGGTATACAAGTCCTGTTATTCAGAATGAATGTATGAAAATTATGGCCCATGAAATTATGAGAAAATTAGCAGGAATTATTCGTGAATGTAAATGTTACACAATAATGGCAGATGAATGTACTGACATTTCGAATACAGAACAGTTTACTATATGTATCCGATGTGTTACTAAAAATCTGGAAGACCATGAGTACTTCATTGGAATTTATGAAGTAGAGAACATTAGTTCTAATACTCTTGTTCAGGCAATCAAAGATACCTTGTTACGGTTTAGCTTTGACATCTCAGATTGCAGAGGGCAATGTTACGATGGAGCATCCAACATGTCTGGGATAAGAAATGGTGTAGCTACACAACTACTTTCAGAAGAAAAGCGTGCCATCTTTTCTCATTGCTATGGACATGCCTTAAACTTAGCGGTAGGGTATACCATGAAGCAGTCTACAGTGTGTTCGGAAGCTCTTGAATCAGCCTTTGAAATCACTAAGTTGATTAAGTATTCTCCCAAAAGAAATGTTCAATTCAACAAAATTTCTTCAGAACATGAAGATGAGAGGAGTACTGGGATACGAAAATTTTGTCCAACACGGTGGACAGTACGGGGTGAATCCATAAATAGTATTCTACAAAATTACAATGTTTTAAAGGAATTATGGGAAAGTTGTCTGCAGTTAAGCTTGCAACCTGATGTAAAGGGCCGTATTATAGGTATTCAAGCTCAAATGTCTAAGTTTAAGCTTAAAGAATATTTCTTATAACTGATAATCTCAGTAAGACACTACAAAATCAATCTTTATCTGCTGCAGAAGGGCAAGAAATAGGTATGCTGACATTGCAAACCTTGGAAAAAATGAGAAATGAGGATGACTTTAAATTATTTTATCAGCATTTACAACTACTACAAGTATCTACCAATACAGAAGAACCATTTTTTCCAAGAAGGAAACGAGCACCAATACGACTTGAAGTAGGTGATGGGGCTGGTTATCATGCTGCTAGTGTCGAGGAATTATACAGGACTCAATACTATGAAGCTCTTGACTTAGCTACTGTTAGTATCAAGGATCGATTTGAGCAACCTGGATATGCAGTAGCTATATCAAAATTTGGAGGAGCTTCTTCTCAAGTCAGCAAATAATAAAGATTACTCTGTGGAGTTGCAAGAGGTATTAAAACTTTATGATGACGATTTCAATGAAGTAGAGCTGACTACTCAACTGAAGATATTTACTGAGAAATTTTCTACCAGTGGCAATGTTACCTTAAGAGAAGCTATTGATTATTTAAAGAGCTTAAGTGATGGCCAGAAGCAATTTTTTCAACAAGTCTGCCGAATTGCTCAATTGATTCTAGTGCATGATGCCCTCCACTAATGCTGCTAGTGAGAGATCATTTTCGGTAATGAAGAGAATTAAAACTTATTTAAGGAGTACTATGGGACAAGCAAGATTAAACCATTTAATGGTCTTGAATGTTTATAAGGAAGAATTGGATAATCTAGATCTTACTATTGTAGCTAATGAATTTGTACAAGGCAGTGAACACCGACTTCAAATATTTGGAAAGTTTTAGGCTACTGACTGAGTTAATTTCTTCTGTGTATCTGTGTTTGTCAAACATACCTTTGAAATGATTCCTTCTTTTTTTCTTCATATGAATGGTATTTTACAAAAACAAAAAGAAGCTATGGTTAGATTTAGGGTTATCAATATACTGTACTAGAGTATTTTAAAACAAAAATAACAGGAAATAAACTAACAAAAAAACATGTCGGGCATGTTTCTTTTCTAACATCTTTCCAGTGATTTTGCCCGACCAATCAAAATTTGCTTCCTCCGCCCCTGTGATGGTGCAGAACAATCTCTAGTACCTTGTTTGACCAGACCCTTTAAGTATTCTTCTTCTTTGCCACGAGCATTTGATAGCCCAGTGACTAGAATGAATTTTTTTTAACAATACAAAGATTTGAACTTAGCTTTGTATTAGCTTTTTCAATCCAGTAACTACAAGTTGTTTAGGTGGCTTTCTAATCACCTCATCATTGGAGTGTTTAAGCATGATACTGAACCCATGAATTTCGAATGTAAGTTTTAAATGGTTTATTAATACTGATATCAAGTGGTTGTAGGATCGATGTACAACCACCAGGAATCACCAATACAGTAGTATTCGATTTATGGAATTCATTTTACTTTGTCTGTCAAGTGTGCACTGAAGGTATCAAGAATCAGTAAAGATGACCTCTTCTCAGTGTATTTTACCCAAATATCTGAAATCCATTTTAGCATTAACTTTTCATCCATCCAGGATTTCTTCTGATAACCTACCACTGTGCCTTGTGATCCCAGCACATTTTTTATCGATCTAGGAGTAGTACCTTTAAAAATTACCATAGGAGGAAGCATAGCCCATGTTGCTGTGCATGACAAAACTGCTGTTAACCGATATTTTTCAGATTTTGTAATCCTAATTTCACGGTCTTTTTGCCTTTAACATCAACAGTTTTTGAAGGCACCATATCCATGTAAACTGGAGTTTTGTCCATATTACCATTTAAATAGTATGGAAAACACCATTTTCTCATATACGTCTAACCAGCCTTCTGAACTCTGTAATTGTACCTTCTAAATATTTAGGCAATTCTTGTGCCATGGAGGTCTTGGCTCGCAAAACTAAATTGTGGCGGCACATAAATGATTTAAGCCACCCTGTGGGCGTTCAGCAGGAAACCTGAGTCTTCGCTTAAGGTGCGCACACTGGAGGCAGCTAATATAGTAGAGCTGCCACCAGAATCAAGGCCCACAAGGTCCCTTTGGCTTATCCTACCCGGCTGGCCGCTCCCTCCCTGAGGACGAGAATAAGATAGGGTTAAGTGTAATTAGACCTCAACGGATTAATGTGGAGCACAAGACTGAAAGCCACACACGTGGAGAGCCATAATATAGAAAACTACTCCACGGGCGTGGTTGACACAAAAGAAAAATGTATTGGTGATACAACATACTAAAATCACATACATGAATACATACTAATTAACTATTTACAAAAACCAAAAAACAACTGTGAGAGGATACAGGCATGTTTGTTTTTTTCTTTGTTCAAAAACCCACTGTAACAAATTAAAATCTATTAGCTTTCTTCTTTGGCCCTTACTTAGCACAATGTGGGTGCTTGATAGTATCCATCTCATCTTTGAGCCATCTTCGGGCACTTCTGTGATGAATTTTTAAATGTCTTGCTGCAGCTCTCTCTCTCTCTCCCCCCCTCCCCCCCAATGATGTCTAGCATACCATTTTACTTTCTTTTTCTGGGCAATAGAATACTTGGCTCTTACAGTTGGTGAATTCAATGACGTGGAGGATTCTTCAAAATCAGTGGGGTTGAAAGCTGTTGAAATATCAGCAGAAGGATTGACGGATGGAGTACCAGCAGAAGGATTGACGGAGGAGTATCAGCAGAAAGATTGATGGATGGAGTTACCAGCAGAATAATTGACTGATGGAGTACCAGCAGAATAATTGACGGATGGAATATCAGCAGAAGGATTGACGGATGGAGTATCAGCAGAAGGATTGACAGATGGAGTACCAGCAGAAGGATTGGCAGATAGAAGGGAATTAGCAGGTTGAAGAGGAAAACTAGGACCAATAGAATTATTCTTCCTGGCCTCCCAATGCTGCACTTCTTGGATTTCAAACCTGGTGTTGCTGGCTGAAAAGTCCACTGTGATACTAAAGGTTCTGTTGTTGGAACAAAGAAACTCTGGCTGGTGCTTGTATTATGGTGGCGCTTAAACTCGAGTTCGGTCGGGATCCAGTGAGGCATCTGAATCAGGTATAGAAGAAGTGCCAGAGGGGCGTGCACTTCTATTGACCGTCGAGGGTCACTTTATAGTATTTACGTCATATCACTCAAGCGCTTTCACTGCCTGGAAAGGGGATGAACACAGAGTTGCTGACTGCAATTGAGGGAAGAATTGGACAGGAGCATAAAGTCCTAAATGTACAGGTCATCATACAAGAGAGGGAACCAAGAGAATCATTATTTTTGGTTGATAATCAAGGTGTGATTTGGAAGTAACAGCGGTGTCAAGAGAGCAAGCTAGAAATTCAATAAGTGAGCAAAATGAATCCATTGAGAGTCTGAAACAAAAATGAAGAGCTTTTGAAAGCTTTTCAAGAAGCCCAGGAGAGGCCAGAGGAGCAAGAAGTGACTATAACACTGCTTTAAGGAGATGTGGATCATTTGACTGCTGAGGATGAAGTAGTTACAGAAGTGGAGAGTCTACGTAACCAGCTCAAGAAGGAAAAAGAGAAAGCGAAGAAGTTGTGGTCCTTGAGTTGCAAGCGAGCTAATGATCAAGATGAAGTGATAGTTGCCCAGGAGTTGGAGATTGAGGATTTGAAATCGTGATTGGGTGAAGTTACCAGTCAAGCAGGAGGGAGCAGTCCAGTTGATAGTAGTCATCATTCAAGTAGCGAGTTTCAGAGTAGCCATAGTCTATGTAGGGCAAGAAAAGGGCGAGTGCTGCCAATTGATTCCTACACTGGAGAGGATCCAGAGGTCAGATTTGATGGTTGACTTCCATCTCTAATTAGAGCGGCCAAATGGAATGACAGGACAGAGACAGAGCAGCTGATTCAGCTTGCAGGACACCTTTGTGGTCATGCTCTACAGGAGTGGAATCTTATGGAGGAAGGTGACCAAACCTCTTGGGATAAGTGTCTGACAGTCTTACAAGAGAGATTAGACCAAGGTACCTAAGTTCTCGCAACACAGGATTTCAGGCATACAGTACAAGAAGAAATGGAGGGAGTTCCTGATTTTATCTGTTGTCTTGAAAGAGTGTTTCACATGCGTATGGTCGTCATGGTACATCCAAGGAAAATTTCCCTATGGTCAGTTACAAGAGGGGTTGAGACATGATCTAATGCAGAGTGCTACAGTTTCTGGAGTTCTGACGTATACTGAATTAGTAATGGCAGCCAAAAATGAGGAGCAGCAGCAAGTAGAGCTGAAAAAAGAAGAAGCAACTACAGGTCTGGGCTTAGACCTAGGGTAATTGAGGAAGTAAGTGGGAGCGAGTCACCTGGAACTTTCAATACTGGGGAAGCAGGCCCAAAGTAGACATCACCAAAGTACCAGATCCTAGAGATAGATGGAAATGTTACAACTGTGGCAAGCCAGGGCATATTGCTAGATATTGTCGCAACAAGAAGTCAGAAAGCAGAAGTGGAACAAGAAGAAGCTCTAGTGGTCATCCTAATGCACGGCAAGTCCAAGCAACAACCAAGCCAGACCAAGGGAAAGAAACCCTCCAGAGTCATAATGTACCTCAGTCCGAGAATAAAGATCCACTGGAAGAACTTCTATCCTGTCTTTTCTCATCTGATGAAGAGGGCAGTGTGAACCTAGTGCGTGTCAAGGATGAAGGAAGTCACTGTCGGTTGGCTAAGGTACTTATTCAGGGCTTCCCTGCTGAAGTCATCATTGATAGTGGTGCTTTTTTTAAAATCAACACATAACATGCATATTTAGGGAGAGGGAGGGAGTGGGGGGGAAGGGGGGGGGGGGAAGGAAGAAGCATATGAGCATGAAATTTTTTTTTATCTAGTAAGAAACTTCATATGGCTTTGCCTTGTGAAATTTTCTTGCTCCATTTGTGCTATTAATCTCAAAAAACAAACAAAACAAACAATAACAACACATCAAATACTGTTGTATCCAATTTATACACACACGGAATTTTCTTTATGGCATTGAATAATAATTCATACATTTAAAACTCTAGTAGGACAAAACAGCAGAGCAATGGGAAAAATTAATTCAGTATGTTCTTATGCTGTATCCAGAACTATGCAATGTGCCACGAACTTCCATACCTGATATGTCATCAATAATTTCAGTATACAACTGACGAGATATATCCAGCATCCCTGAATTATAAAAACATACAAAATGGATAAATATATAAATAAATAAACAGAACAAAATGTTAACAAAAACAATTAATAATGGGAAAAAGGAACAAATACACTAACAAAAAGTAAATAAATAAATAATAAACTCCATCTGTATTGGAAAAAAATTTCAAATTTATCAAAAGAATGGGTAAACTAAAGGGGATGGGGAAGCAAAGACAGAGGATGAGCTGATATAACATTAAATCTAGTCGTATTTATATGGATTGGTTCTTTCTCTCTGTTTTTCTCACCGTTGAGGCCAGACTTGATGCAGAAGCATTTCTGAGCCCTTATGAGGGCTCAGAAATGCTTCTGCATCAAGAAGGGAAACTCTACATGCATGTAGAGTGCTCCCTTCTGAGAGTGGGTGTCATCGTGTACCACCTTCTGGATGATGTCACAGATCAACTGAAACCGGACATCAGTTAACACCTGCCATAATACACACAAACACGCACACATACATATACACAATCAGTTCCAGCATATTTAGTAAGTCACATGAATATATTTAAATATCAGATACTACTCCGCCAGTTATCTGAACCATACCTTATAGAAAGCCTTCAGTAGAGTGTCACTGGAACCTTCCAGAGATGACTTCAATGAGCCAACCAATTGTAGCACGTTTCAAATGAATCACCTGCAACCAACAGGTTCTCAAATACTGGATTCAGGTTGCTATAATGAAGGGGACAAGTAAGCCATAAGTAATTACTTTCTTCATCAATGCAGGAACTGATATTTTTTATTGACATTAAACTCATCATTTGTTTGATGATAGAAGAAACAGTGACATTGGGAATGGTAAGAATAAGTAATACTAATTAAAAACAACTAAAATTCATAGAAGTAGACCTAGCCAGGGTAAAAAGACAATTTGGCCAATCTTTGTTGGAGATAGAGATGGTTGGAATGGTTTGAATATGCAGGTTATGTGTATTGCACATACGGGAAAGGGGATAGTCAAACTGCAATAAAAAGGTCATTACTCTCCGTAATAATTATGAAATCCATTCATTCTACCCCCTGCCCCCCCCTGCCCTTCCACTCTCCCCGTTCGATTGCTCACATTGGCTATAGTGTTTTCTGCAGTGCGATGAGTGTCCCTCTTTGGCACAGTAATGAGCAAAGATATCAAGTGATCAATATCTAGGAATCTCTTCAGAACTTACATAGAACAATCAGCAGACAAATTTCAAACAATTATCTTTGCTAAATGCTTAATGAATACCTGATTCCAGTCCATAGAACATATCCTAAAAAAGTATACATGTACATGTACCACATCACAACACATGTGCCACATCACAACACATGTAAACACATGTGCCACATCACAACACATGTGCCACATCATCACAACACATGTGCCACATCACAACACATGTGCCGCATCACAACACATGTGTCGCATCACAACACATCTGCCACATCAAACATATATGTCACATCACAACACATGTACCACATCACAATTCAACAGTTCAGGAGCCCTGAATAAAAAGCAGTATAGTGGTGTGCTTGAGCACAAATGGCGAGCGAGTCTAAAACCACATTATTGTTAAACAACAAAATCAAGTCACATAATTTAAACTTTTATTCTTACTATTAGTTGTAACACACAATACTTTCACACAACTGAACATACCTATGCAAGATTTACCTTCGTGGTTAGTCTAGTGGACAATGAATTTTCAAGTAAATACTGTTGCGTAGGGCTTATAACTGTGACAAATAGTGTATTAACTTACCACCGCCACTAACTCAATAGAAATGGAGCTCCCATAAGTTTTTTTTAGTTTTAACTGCACCCACAACTGCATTCAAAGCAGTAAACAATTCAATTTCTAAGGTGATACAGGTAATGATCGCTAAACCGGAGGATTCTGTTTAGTGAAGTTTCGGACGGGGTCGAACACCGAGCTAACACAAAAGAACGAGAGGGTCAAAGTACAAAATGACATATGTACGTCCAAACATATAAACAAACAAACATCCCTGATTTTCAATTGTGTTACCCCGTAAGTGTCTCACTCGTTTCGCTCGCTCGCCAATTAACTTTGTGGTAGCAGCAATAAGGAAGCTATTAAAATGAACTGAAAGACTCCAAACTAATGTTCAAGAACACTTGCCATCAAATGAATTAAATTGTGCTAAACAAATAATAGTGCGGCGCATAAATTGCCTATTTGAAAATGTATGGGAAAAATCGCTGTTCAATGAAATCGCACGGGGGAAAGTGAAATAGCACGGTAACTAAGTGGAAACTAAGTGAAATACCATGGTGGCTAAGTGAAATAGTACGGGTAAGTGCGCACACGTGCAGCATTAACCTTGGAAATTTGGGATTACGCCTAAGGTGGCATTTGGGAATAATAATAGCAAGTGATGTTCACAATCTCACCAATGGTGGCAGTCTGTTCAGACCCCTTGAAGCAGACCTTGAGAGAGCCTGGGGCATACACAATGTTCTGTATAAACTCCACATACTTGAGCAGAGCTGCGGCTGCTGCCAGGCAGTAGTACTTAGTGCTCACATCCACCTCCACTGAACTGAACTCTGCAGCACACAACTGGTGGATGTACTCCAACCCTAGGCACCACACAAAGAGGTCAGGAATGCATAGCATTGTCATCATAACGGTGCAGTTAGCTTGCTATAAACTAGGGTGTATCAATCATATTTTATTCTGTTTCATTGGCAAAGCTACTGTTCAAAGACAAGCAGAAGAAGTTCAAATTGACGGTGTTCCAACACTACTACTACATAAATTGTGATAGTATTATTTATAACAATAACAATAATCCCACTGTGGTATTTTAACTTTTAATTTTTGAATCATTGCATACATTTGCACATCTTATTGTTGCAGTTTGATACTTGCAATTAATTATGGTGGCAGCATATCAACTCTGCTCAGAATTTTAAGTATGTAGCTTACTCCTAACCAACGTATGTATACACACATGTGCATGCAAACAAACAAGCAAATATACCTACATACATACATGCAAATTCTCTTGCAACCGCTAGTGGTTATGCGCACCTGGCAGAGCCAGGATGCCTGTACAGGCACAGTGAGCCATGCAAGCAAAGCTCCTGGAGTTGGGCTAAGAACGCACAGGAGAACAGGCCTTTCCTCATGGCAAGTGGTATGGGCACCCGAAGTCCCACCTGGACCATTGCTGTTTCATGAGAATAGGCCTTGAATTTCCACCCTAGTATAAACCAGGTACCCAATCACAGCTGGGTGGACTGGTGGGAGGCAGATGGAAAGCTAGATGGAAAATTGTCCTAGTTGGGTTTGAACTAGCCAAGGATACAACCACTATACCACACAGCCACCACATACAAACATACATACATGCATGCATGCATACATACATACATAAACACATACATACATACATATATATATACACACAATTAACATGAACCTTTGGACTCATTGAAGTATTTCCGCTGCACGGTTGTGAGTGTAGTTTAATCAAAATGATCTAAAAGAAGTTGATAGAGTTTAGTCTTAGCACTGGAATCACACACTGTGTTGGGTAGAACAATCTGCAACAACAATACAAAGACACACAAACTCTGACTCACACACTCACCTGGCACAAATAGAAATCCAGTATAACACATATATACAATCAAACACACCTTACTCACACACATACACTCAAAACACACACACACACACACAATCATACACACACACACACAAACTCATTTGAAATGTTAGTATCTGTCTGTTATACACTGTAGGTTGGTAATCCTGGAATATAATGTTTTGAAAGATGTTTGCAATGTCCAGTGCTGCCACAATTGTCCCAAAGAAAATTCTGAGGTATCTTATAGTGTTATTTGGAGGTCAAATTGCACAATCATTAGAGAATAGAACTCATAGGTTGCAGTCCCTAGCAAGCAATGTTTGTTTGAAGAAAGGAACATGCTTGAATTTAGCTTTCAATTTGAGGAACCATGTCACGTAGTCAACTACTGAATGTTTACATAACTATTGCATGTTTACCTCCATGGGGTTGATATGAAGTAGCTTTGTGAGGACTTTCACATACATCTGACTGTCTGGAAACTACAGAAACAAAGTTTAGTGTTTAATGTAATCCTAGCATTTGAAAAGAAAGATGCATTTTCTATTATGTATATTGGATGATAAAAAAGACAACTATTTTGCTCTAATAGTTTGAAACATTAACTGAAGTGTCTAACCTGAGAGAGCTGGAGGACAGGATTCTTCAGGTCTATGGAAGCAAGTCCAACTTCTCCTTTAGCCAAGCCACGCCCTTCTACAATAGCTGGACAAATAACAGGGAAGAGCACAACTGTAGTGGATCTATCATTAAAAAAAAACGTATTTACCTGAGAAGTTAACTAAGAGCCTACCCATCCTCAGTTTCCCTCTTGAAAAATATCTTCACAAGTGAATGATAAACTTTAGTAGCATGAGTTAACATGTATTCCAAACATGCTGAAGGTTTGTTGCAAAACAACTTTTATCATAACTATACAAAATAGTGCAGTAACACAACAGCGAAAGTAAAATGAGCCAATGATTGAATCTAGGTAGCCAAGTAAATGGCCCCTGTGCTGGTGCTTAGTGTAGCTTAAAGTGTATTACAAATACTTGCACAGGACTTGTTTATACACTAGGGGTATATTAAGGCAGTTATTAACAAATTTAGTGCAAGCATTTGAAGTAATTGTGCACATACACACGATGGCAGAGGAGTGTGTAGTTCGCTGATGTCCTGGTGTGGTGCCACCACTACAGGAGGTTGAGTTTGAGGCAAGGCCACTGTGAGGAGTGATACCACCAGACACAGACCTGGTTCTTACAGATGAGCTGCACCCTAAAACACCATTGTTAGTGTCTTCAGTGTCTTTTACTTGGATAGTGACTGCTATCACTTGCCCAAAGAAATAAAGGAAGATTTCTCCAATGGAGTGATAATACTGCTGCATCCACTTAAAAACCCATCTTTCTTAGAATTTTCTCCTTTACCCTTTACAAGAGGAGTTGTTACTACACCATTTGTATCCAGTGAAGAGAAATCTATTTGAAAAAAATAATGTTAGTTCAATTAAGTGTTGTAAATATACATAGCTAATGGCACCATATTTGCAAGAAGAGTACCCCTGCATGCTTTCCCCCCCTTTTCTCCACACCACCTCCAGTTGGGATGTTGAGTAAGTGTAAAGGACTAGCTCACATCCAACGCGCGCCAAGATGCAAAATGGGATCGGGAAGAATCACCAGGAAATTCAAAAGCGATGAATATTAAGGGCAAGAGCAAGCAGTCCTTTAGCTGCATACTGACGTGTTTATATCTATGGATTGTATACTTTATTTGTGGGTTGCTTAAGCACCAACATGTGCCGTCCCCCAGATCGAGCTTTTAAATACACTGTTTGTTACTCAAAACTCACTCACATTAATAAGTTGACGTTGCTATAAATTTACGCATATAGGCAAAAGGGGATCATATGCCTAGTAACCAACTTGACCCTCATTCTTGTTGAATGTTGGAAAAAGAAGCAACAAAAATCAAGCTCACGTATTTAATTTCTTGGTGCCCTTATTCTTAATCAGTAGTTTTGTAATTCCGCCCCAATACTTTCATCACAAATGAATCCACATCCTGACGCAAGACTTACACTTCGAGAAGGTTAGTTACGTTTGGGACCAAAGAATTGCACCAGCTACCATTTATGCTGTGATAGTGTCTATAACTGTGCAAAAAATGTCGTTGCTTAACTTACCACCCCCCACCTACTCCCCCGAATAGAAATGGCGATTGCTCCCTTAGCTTATCCGCAACACAATTCAAGCGCCCCGGAAAACAACTTCCATTCTAAGGTGTGATACGGGTATGGTCGCTAAACCAGAGGATTCTGTTTAGTGAAGTTTGGGACGGGGTCGAACGCCGAGCGAACACAAAAATACGGAGGGTCAAAGTACAAAATGACATACATACGTCCAAACATATATATGTGACAGGATCTGAGAAAACAGCCCACTTCGCGCAAAACATGAAATTGAGATACAAGCAAAAACATCGAGTTGGACATAGAAATCGGAAATTTTTTTTATTTGTTCATACCGATCTAAAACCCTTTGCCTACCTTCTGACAAAATTTGAAGTGTCACCGACAAGTATTTCATGGCGAGCGTGTCGTTAGAAATGCCGCACTCCTTTCTCTTGCGGTCTTTCAAACGCGTTTTTCTCAATTTTTCCGAAATAGCGTGGTAGAACAGGCGAAACTTTAACGGCTCATAACTCGAAAACTACTGATAGCCTGCTAATTATTTATGGCTCATTTTGAAGGAAAATTTAAGGAGTACATAGCAAATACAAAAATAAAATTTTGATGGAGTGCTCCAAGTGGGCTGTTTTCTCAGATCCTGCCACATATAAATAAATAAATAAACAAACATCCCCGATTTTTTCATTTTTACCCCTGTAAGTGTCTCGCTCGCTACGCTCGCTCGCCAATTATACTGATGATGAGCGCGCGGTCGCTCGGGCTCGGAGAAATACGGTTTTTAACACGAAAACCGCGGGCCGTTTCCAAAGCCTCACAATTAGTCATCTTTACAGAATTCTTTTATCAATGGCTTTACTTACACATTTCATTTGAACGTAGACTGTGGTAATACGCAAATGAATCTTGAAACATGAAATTTTGTGGCACCAAATTCATTGTTTTTCTCCCAATAGTATCTACAGCATAATCTAAAATTTGAGCTGTGCACACTATAATTTTGGCCAAGAATCGTTTATCCAAACTGATAAATTATCCATCAGTTACCTAGTACAGTAGTAGTTCGTGTTTTCAGTAGTTGAAGTGAATGTAATCGCTAATAAAGTTTACACGCGCGCGCGACGCGTGCCCCTGGAATGACGTAATCTAAAAATAAATTCACGTGAGCAGAGAGTTTTGCGTACATTATAATATGGACTGTGGCATCCCCGCCCACTCTAAATACCGTGACAACGCACATAATACCGTGACAACGTACATAATACCGCGACACGCGTAACGCGACTCGTCGATCGGAAGATTGTCCTTACAGAAAGACGTTATGTGCAGAACGGCTGACCCTCACCTTTGACCTCACGCAATGTCATTGCGCGCGCTATTGGTGCCAGCTTTCACCTTCGACCTCTGTGGAAGCTGTCCTTGGTGACCCTGCAAGATTGAAGTAGGTGGTGGTTGATTGCTCGTGGTTAGTTACTCGTTGTTGGCTAGGTTGCATTTTGTGCTACTGGTGAGTGATGATAACGGAAGAGAGGACTACAACAGCAGGAATTTACTTATGCTGAGTGATAACAAGTAAGTGTACTAAATACTCTGATGTGTATAGAATAGATAGCTAATGAATTGCATGTAGAGCTATGGTGAATGACAGATTATTTGCCATGACAAAAAAAACAGAGTTTTCTTTAAGCACCTCTCCCCTCCCCCTCTTGTAAAGCATGTAACTGTCTGAACTAATCATTCTGCTGCCAATTCATTGCTGCTGCCAATTCATTGCTGAAAGTGTGGGTTATCGAATACCATTTTATATTACTAGTGTGAGTACAATAGCATGGGTAACCATGCTATTAGGGATCAATAACACTCGTAAAGCAATTGAAATTGTACTCGGAGAGTGCTATTTTGAATGCTTTATGAGTGCTATTGATCCCTAGTAGCACAGGTTACACGTGCTATCACTCGCTAATAGTAGGCCAGCTTTTTTTTTTTTATCATTTGCACTTGTAGCTACACTGTATCAGTCACTCACTATCTTCGTATTTCAGCATTAGCTTCCTCTGGAATTTCGTGTTCAGCCTACAACTCATCCTAAAATGTTGAAAAAATTCCGGGTAGAGCTTCTGTGGTACACAATGACATTGTCTCCAACTAGAATCTCTTGAACTGTAGGTTTTCAAGGTTAATGCTGCACGCATGCACACTTATCCGTACTGTTTCACTTTAGCAGCTGTGGTATTTCACTTAGTTTCCGTGCTATTTCACTTAGTTACGCACTATTTTATTTCCCCGTGCGATTTCAATTGAACAGCTATTTTCCCCATACATTTTTAATGGGCAATAACACTCAGCCACTGTACCTAATAAAATTCCTCCCCCCCAACCTCCCTAGTACATAGTGAGATTGTGTTGTTGTTTTTCCTTTAATGTACTGGTATTTTTTAAATTAACAGTGGTATACATGATGAAAGTGGCTAAGGTATAAGGCGTAGTAGGAAAAATAAATAATACACACACAAAAAAAAGAGAATGTGGTAATATTTTATTCTAAGTCTTGGTACAGAATTACATCTTATAAAGTATATTGCACGATTAATTTAAAATATCGATTGCTGTCTAACGTAGATCCCCCCTGGGTGAAAAGCCGGAAGAGCCCTAATGATAGTAGGAATAATAGGGTGTATTGAACATGTCTACAATCAGTATGGGTCATGAGATCCTCAGAAGTGTATCTGAGAGTTGGCTAGAGATAAATTTATCGTAGTGACAATGGTTAGTGTGCAGTAGTTCAATATGATGGGATTTCTTGGATAATATTGAATTATTCAGATGTTCAATTTCTTATATGTTTTTACTTTATGCTTGGTTCACCAAATTGAGGCCCGTGTGAAATATGCACTGTCCACACATCGGGGATTTGCAACTGTTGCATTCTCTATATCTTCCGCTAAGTTTATCTAATTTAGGATAATGAATTTTTATTTATTATAAGGTCTATCATTGAGATAGAGCTGAGATTTCTTCCCTGTGGCTAACCTCTCAAATTAATGTTGTTGTTGTTATATTTTTTCCACACTGTCTTGACCATCTATTTCTGCATTATACTATGTGTTCATGGATGGCCCTACCTCTTCTTATGTTACAACTGGCCAATCTAGAGATCCAGAACCGCTGTGTTAGTGAATATGTTTAAGAGACTATACCTCTCGAACTGTTTCTAACAATTTCTTGGTGGGATTAGCTTGCAGAGTATGAGTTGAAATTTCATGATTGCATTTATTCACTTCAATGTGTTTTCTTTTTCTATTGCTTTTCTTTGTAGTGGGATGGAGTGGGTGGAGCTGCTTTCGATGTCTCTGACTTAGACCAGCTGTGAACAGCTGTGAATGATGGCTCAAGAAGTGTCAACATATGATCATGGAGTTACCTGATACTGCTGTAATGATGGCAAGTGAGTGTTCTCTAGAGTTTGTTTGTAATATAAGGAAGTATTGGTTCCAATAGGTCTACATTGCTAGAATGTATCACCAACACTCACAGCAGTTAGTGGCTCTGGCTAGCTTGTTGTGGTCACCTAGGACACAAGTGTTTGCGTGACAATAAATATACATGTAAATGTGTATGTCAAGTTATGTAATCATAGATGTCAGTGTATATGAGACCAGTACTATCGTAAGTTAGTAGTCAGTCATTCTCGGCTGAAATAATTATTGGCTTTTAGAACGAAAAATATTTGCTATTATCTTAGGGGTTTTACCCACACTAATTAAGCCACAATTAACTACGTGATGAGTGAGCAAGTTAACGGAGATGTAGCCCACCATCACATCACCCGAACCCAGGTAAAGGTCGACAGAGGACGTGCAAATAATGCGACCATGCGGCTAAGTAGTCACATGTGGTGTGTCACATGTGGAGCAATGGCACCCCGGGCACAATTACATTAGTCCTAATAGCCACTGTTCTCAGTGCTTGTAGCCTAAGCCTAGCAGCTACCTGTTACTGCCTTGCCAGAATGGCTGATTCACCTGACACTATTAGCTCTCTAAGGATGACTGCTCATCAGTGGTAGTTTTTTGTTTTGTTTTTAATAGTAAGGGGCTGGAGACATACTGTCTGTACTCTAAATAATTAACTTTCTGTAGGTCAGGTTGGATATATAGGATCTACATCATCAAGCCACCACCTCATTGTGAAATCATCAGTACCCGGCTTATGGCCTTTCATACACAATAAATACTTACTGATGTAATCAGCCGAAAACAGGAGTTCTATGGCTCGATAATACATGGGCATGCTGCCGGTCCATTTGCCTTGCTTAACTAGTGCAGTTAGGTTAAGAGTTGGACTCTAGTTCTGATGCTGTTACTCTCACAGTCGCTATCTTTAGATCACGAGAGCATGCTGCCAACCCTCATTATGGTCAGGCATAGGCTTCGTTACAGGTGTGGGGTGCATGGCCGGCTCCCACTCTTCTTATTCTAACCTTCATGCAACAATTTATGATCATCATTGTCCATTGCATATTAGTAACTATCTGCAGTATTTAGTAATGGAT
>WLWD01005147.1_pt1 | contig 26269 bp, 8 predicted proteins | sample 6712731 | NCBI WGS metagenome assembly WLWD01 (sample SAMN12718690, study PRJNA576275) | sponge metagenome | isolation source: marine sponge | host: Mycale hentscheli | place: New Zealand: South Island, Marlborough, Capsize Point | collected 2014-11-01 | reverse complement strand
GGAAATGAATGAAGAAGGTACATAAGATAACTCGCCTCATAATATTTGGTAGAATAATTATGTTAAAAATTAATTTCAGCCATAGGGCAGACTTCTTCAACGGGTGCCTCTTCATTAGTCTGTAGTGATGGCTTTTACCGAGAGAATGGATCACAAGTTTGTAAATACCCAGTTGCACTGATTTTAAACAAATTGACATGACCACCATTGTTGTCAATGAATAAAGTGGGGTCAAGCCTTGCGATGATGAGAGATGCAATGATAGCTCAGTCATAACTTTAAATAACTACCTTCGCAGAAGTGCTTGTTTGTATACAAATAATGCCATTGATTTATGGAAAATTCCACTGATGATCCATTTTTGACCAAGTTTATCTGGGGTGTGAATTTAGTAAGCCAAAGTCATATTTTTATACTAAGATTGTATTGTAAATATCTGTGATGGGGTCAGCAAAATTATTAAGCCATCACAAAAAAAAATTACTGTGAAGGAAATTCCTTAACTTAGAGAAGCTTATAAAAGTTCATATGATATTAGTTTAATGTGCTTCCATGTAATACTTTATTGTAACGTGCGTGCTTCTTGGGCTTTATTGACTAGCACAATATATAACATTTTATTATCCAGACTACTTCACCATTCAGCCAGGATGCTTTGAATGTGAGCTTTGAGTTCCCGTTGACAAATACTTCAACTGATGTTATAGTATGCAATGATGGGTTTTATAAGGAGAATGGAACTGGAATCTGCATTCCTAGCTGCAGCAGTTTCAAGTTGTATGGTAAAGTCACTACGATGGTCATAGATGTAGCCATTTGTCTCGCTGCAGTCCTGAGTCTAGAATTTGTGAGCGAACACTAGGATTTTTAAATAACAGTAGTCAGTGTAATAGTAGATAAAAAATTCCAGGATAAAAAATACTGTGATAAAAGAAAATTTTGGTTGGTCTGTAGAGTGAGACTGTAGCATAGCAGTACCCCTAAACAAATAAATACAGAATTGAAATGTTTGGTTGCCAGCCAAACATTAAAAATAAATTTATTTGTTTAAAAGATGAAGCCTGTGAGAGTGAGAATACACATGAATAAAAGAAAGATGAGAAAAGAATGAGAAATCTAATAGAGACAACTGATTCTCTCCTTCAGTATGGGTTGAAAGTATTTAATTCAAAATGACTTGGAATTTGTCATTATGATATATCATGTAAAATTCAAGATATTTACTACATGATTTAGCTGTTTGTACTTAATTCCAACTTCCAAGATTGCCATTATACATGGTATGGAAGTAGTAACAATGATAAACACCAACAATATTTAAAAAAAATAAAAATATGATGCACCTGAATAGATTAGTTTATACAAATTGATGTACTATGAAGTTATAGCATCTTAAACAAATTCATGTCTATCAATAGGCTTCAGTTCCCATCCATATTTCTAGTGTATTTGGTACTGGACTATGTCATAACAGGTAAGTGATAATAACAAACTATTTTTGTTCACTCAATTTAAAGTTGATTTATGTTTAGAAACACTTATATTGGTGACCTTTACAAACCGTTCAAGTCTATATTGCTCGGCAGAAAGTCTTGTGGAGAGTGCACATAAAGTGACTCCATATTGCATAATCACAGGTAAGACTACTTCTAGTTAAATAATTTTATCTAATGACCTTTTTGTTTACATAGCTATTATAGCCATTGGCAATTATGTTCGTTTTATATTTAAACATTCCTCGTATTTGTGTTCCATGTTTACAAGGTTTTAAAATATTTTTCTGAGGTTTTGTTGACTAATCTAAACTCACTACAAATGCCTGAATTGTGTTCAATAAGTGTTAGTCCATGTATAGGAAATGCACTAAGGCAAATAAGTTATAGCTTGGTGCAGTATTTTCCCATCTCATCTTTGTCCCTTGTTATTACATTTATTGCGTAGGGCTATTATATCCTCCAATGTTATAGCATTGTTTGTGCAATTATTCATTTGACAAATGAGAATATTATTCATTTGATTCGCCATGTTTACACTCATGCCTGAGGCACTCATGTACATACTAAGTCAACAGACTCGTGATATTATCCTAAGAAAAGTGGTGTGTAACTATGTAAATTTTACTTGTCATTGTTTCTATAATGTCATATAGGTGCAGTCTACAGTTACATCTTGATACAATTGGCTATGTGGTGGCTATTTCATAGCTCTATTCTCTTCTGGAAAATTGTATTCCCTTTTCATGCTAAATCCTTCAATGACAAAATGAAGTACATTCATGCCATGTGCTTAATTCTAAGATTAATCGTACCACTAACCCCCATTGTGGTGTCAATGAGTACATTTGCTGTGGAAGTTGGAAACTTAAAAAATAATGATACATCAACATCGAACTTGTTCATAGATGGAGGTCTAGGATTTGTAAACGGTAGGTACCCACCTATACTCTGCTCACCCATCAAGTCGAGATGTTATATTTTACTCTCTGGTATTGCCTTTAAACATATTCAAGTAATAGGTACCACCCTCATACTATTTATGATCTGGAAAATTTGCAGGGTAAGTGGTGAGGCTAAAGATCTTATAAGAATGTGGAATTATGTCATTTTGTACATACAATGAGTCTATGCATTGGAATGTTAATAAGGCTTATGATATCTCAAATCCCCCAAGTTACTTACTTTATCTATTTTTTCTTTTACTAATAATATTATTCTTTGGTAGATTCCGTTACATATCAGCAGCAATTTCATTTTTTTGTGTTATTTGTTGGTTATAACTTATCATGCCTGAATGACAGTCTACAAACTCTAAGTGCATGCTGGTTGCTGAGTTATCTTTGAAAATACCAAAATTTAAAGAGTCATATACATATTATACATATACATAATATATATATTATATTATACATATACATAATATATATATATTATATATAATATATTATATACATATATATATATATAGTACCTATTACATGAGTCAGAGTGTGATATGGTGAAATATTTCACGAGCAGGCTAATTTATTTTCATGAGCCAAAGGCGAGTGAAAATAAAGCCTGAGAGTGAAATATCTAGCCATATCACTCTGATGAGTGTAATATTCCACACTAGACATCTTCACAGGAGTAGTTTTTTGGTAACTCATGGTGTAAAGTTGGCACTCACTAGGTGCTCCCCACAACCCCAGCTGATATTATAGCTGCTGCTCTAACCGGCTGGGTAGGCTCCACTAGAGTAAAGGTAGCTGTAAAACCCAGAAAACTTGTACGCCAGGCCAGGTTGGTTGCTATAACTACTCTGGAATGAGACTGCTCAATACAGCCATGAGATAACACTATGTGATATCTTGAGATGGGTCACGTACCTAAAAATATCATTGTGAAGATGTCTAGCGTGGAATAAATATATATAATATACTAGTGGTGTGCTTGAGCACAAATGGTGAGCAAGCCTGATAGTTAGGTAACATAAAACTAAGTATTGTTATTATGTTTTAGCGTAGTTCATGCAAACACTATAATGGCAGTTATGACCTTTTATTTCAGCAAACAAATACAAATTCACTCTCTTACCTACCTGATTTGTTAACTTGTAGTAGTATTAAATATCTGCCATTCTGATAATCTCAATTACCAGTAACTCTTGAACAAACTCTCAGCTACAATAAACAAAAAAATCAGTTTTATTATTTGTAGTTTAAGCCAACAAATATGGAATTACTACTTACCTCAATTTCCTGAGTATTGATAACTTCTGTAGTATCAAATTGAAGTTATTTTGACTATTTGAATTACCGTGTATTCTTGACAAGGTCTCAGCTACAAAAACAAAAGACAATCAATTTTAGCACACAAATACAAAATTACTTTCTTACCTCATTTTGTTGAGCAGTGGTAACTTTTGTAGTACCAAATTTGAGCCATTCTGACTATTTGAATTTACCAGTCACTGTTGACAACAAGCTCTTAGCTACACAAAAGAAAGGCCAGAGTTATTTTTGTATATTTAGCTAACAAATATGGAATTACGTACTTACCTCAGCTTCCCTCGAGTAATAGTAGCCTCCTTAGCTTTAATATTACTGCATTCTGACTACCAATGGCTTTAGACAACCAAATGGCGAGATATTTCAAGAGCTGGCTAATTTATTTTCAAGAGCCAGAGGTGAGTGAAAGTAAAGCCTGAGAGTGAAATATCTTGCCATATCACTCTGACCAGGGCATTAAGTGGTTTATTCCACACTAGATATCTTTACTCCTGTAGTTAGTACTAGAATAAGGGTAACTCACAGTGTATAGTTGGTTGTAGGGGCTACCCACACCCCCAGCTGATATTTTAGAAGCTGCTCTAACCTGGTTGGTGTAGGCTACACCTAATCAGGAGGAGGAAGGCAGCTGTAAATATGGAAAAAAAAGTTTGGCAGGCTGCTATAACTACAAGGATAGTGAGGTTGCGCAGTACAGCATGAAATAACAGCATGAAATATCTTGAGTTATTTCACTGGTCATGTATCTAAAGATATCATTGTGAAGATTTCTAGGGTGGAATAAATATATTATATATATAATATATAAAGGGCATGCTTTGTAAAATCAGATTAAGTGATGTAGAAAGAGTGTGCCAACACTAATTGAACAGAGCATATTTAATTTTGCATATTTTATTTTATACAATAGAGAGGTATTTTGTAGAAAAATTATAGTATTTCTTTTTGCAATTGATCTCTAACAAATAAAATATAAAATTCAGATCTCAAATTTTCTACATTTAAACTAATTAAATTGTAACATATTAGAAACAGAAAATAAGAACATAGTTACCTTTGTGCAACAAACCCTAATAAGAGTATTGTAATAACAACTATTGCCTAAAATATACAATTTTATTCTCAACAACTTGTCTAACATTTCAACTGATTAAAATATAAGATTAGAAACAAAAGAGTGTAACTGTTTAAGAAACCTTAGGACATGTATTGTCGTTGTATTCTTACTCCCTAGTTCTGTAATTACTGGTGTTGACCAAACAACTCTATTCATAGGTCAGCTTGAGCAATGTGCAACAGTTGAGTCCACTGGTGTTTGGCACTCCTGAGAAAAAGCTGCTGTTTATATTTTTCTACTTTGAAGTGTTTCTTACCTTTTCACTAGCAATATTGACCTTGAACTCAAAGAACAGAGCAGAATATATTCAAAGCATCACCACACCTCCAACATTCATGTATGATGTCAAATGTGCTTATTGCATAATGTATAACAGTTAGTGCATACAATATACATTTTATATAATTAACATATGAATTGTTTGAAGTATAACATAATATAAATGTAAATGAAAAATAAATTATGTAAAATAGGGATGCAGTTACAACTATATACAAATTATATATAAATCTCACAATTTTAAATTTTATGCTTCACTTTTCAATTTATTTTCTTCTCTTGTGTCAGTTGAAAGAGAGGTATCATTGCAGTGAACCACCTTAAAAAATGAAAGTTTAAATAAATTGATAACATGTTAGAAGTTATAGTTTAATTGCATATTCAACATGGGCCTATATCATGGACCTGGTCTAATATGGGTACATATTATCATTAAATGATGGTTTGCACCTGACTTACTTTACCACCAGCCTGCAGCATTCAATATACACGACATTTATCAACAGAGTAGGGCATGATGGCTCTCACAAAGGAGCAAGTAGGTTATAAATATTTTGTAGCTTTAGCTTGCATGTTGTTTTATTGTTAATCATTTTTTACTAGTCTTAGTACACGTAGAGATAATAATTTAACAACTTAATTAATCTCGTTAAGCTAGCAATAGTTATGTTATTTCTTTTTTATTTTGTATTTTAATGTTTATGTTTTGATAATATGCCGTGTAACTTTAGAGTCGTTTCATATTCTTTGATTTTTCATTGAATCAATATTTCATGAACTTACAATATAATTATAGTGTAGAATAGTTGTGCATGCTATAAGCTATAAATTTATAGTACACAAGAGTGTGTGTATAATTAGGACAATCCAACCAATTATAAGATTCTTTAAAAAGAGCTAACACTGCCCACCTAATATTATAAATATAATTTTAACACCGTTGTTCATTTGCTCACCTCTTCATTTGTACTTATAGCAGTTTTATTTGTAGCACTAGCTGTCACCATTTGTGAGCTGTCCAATATTTTTCTTATTTTTGTGAAACAGAGAGCCTTCTTTACTCTATTCCAGACGTAATCATTCCTCAGAACATGGATGACAAAAATGAAGCATCCCTAAGAGAAAGACGAACAATCGTATGAAAGGAAACAGTAAAAAATGCACACATAATATACACACAAAGCATGCATAAAAACATATATAAATACAAGCACATTGTTATCGTCTTGCTAGCCTGACCCTTTACCTAGTCAGGCTAGTGAGACTATGTATATTATTCCGAGCAAGTGAGATAGTAAGTGAGACAGTATGTGAGGTGAATACATGAAAATTGGGTACATGTTAGTTATTATGTTTATTTAGTATGTGATCCCTTATGCTTGGGTTACTTATTTCTCATATAAAATAGCTTTTTTGGCTAGTTCACAGAGTCAATCTTGAGGTTTTAATGACTTGAATTTCCAATTGTATCTTTTAAATTCTTCCAATTTGACATATCTGTGATGCTAAATTCCTGCATTAATTATCTCTTCTCACTAAACACTTTCCTGCAATTAGCTAGCTTCTTTATTTCTGTGGTGTATTTGGTCATTATGTGTCATGTCATTCCTGTGGTTTTTGTTACTTCCTGTTTCATGTGGTTTTGTTCGCGTGTGATCAGCATTTTGTGAATTATTAAGTTTTTTCAGTTCTCAATGATTGTTGAGACTTGCGTCTTTCTATTTGATAAACCTTTGAACGTAAGCATACACTGTAGCCAGGGGGGGGGGTTCGAGGGGTACAGTCAAACCCCACTTTAGAATGAATGGAAGTAAATATTTTAGCCACACCCCGCATATAACTTCTGGGTAATCATGCCATTCAATATATGTAATAGTTAGGCGCTGCTCAGAGGGAACTACTGTATTTAGGGTCCCTGAAAGCCCTTGATTGTAGCATACCAAGCGCAGTGAGGGCGCTACACTTAGGGCCTGAGGCACCCTAAAAACAGTAGTTAACGACTGCGTGTTGCGCCTAACTAATTTAGAACCTAGCAACAGTTCCTAACAACACATTGGAGGGACTCTACATAAGAAGCCCTGCCCTGAAGGCGGGAGCACTGCATAATTATAGAATCCCTCCTTGAAGGACCTAAGAGATTTAAAGTCCCTCTGTCACAATACAAAACTACACCAGCTATGTTCTAATAATAGCACAATCAACGGAATTTATTCAACTGATTAGAAGGGGAGCCGTCAGGAAGTACCTAAGAAAAACAGATCATGAGTGCATTATGTTGTGTAGCTACACTGCATTCATGATTTAAAAAAAACTGGCCTACTATTAGTCAGTGATAGCACGGGTAACCTGTGCTATTAGGGATCAGTAGCGCTCTTAAAAATCATTTACAGTTTGGCTACTATGTATAGTACAGTAGCTATCTCTGTACTTCAGGATAAACTTTCTCTTGAACTTTGCTTATAACCGATGGCTCCTCCTAATCTGTTGAACAAATTCGGTCTAATACGGGTAGAAGTTCTGCGCTAAAGAATGACGTTGTCTCCAACTAGAAACTACCGCTGTACATTTCCAAGGCTAGTGCTGCATGCTTGCTCACTTACCCTTACTATTTCACTTAAGCTACCGTGGCATTTCACTTTGTCCCGTGCTACTTCACTTAGTTATAGCGATTTTTCCAATACATTTTGAACGGGCAGTTTACACGCCGTACTATTAAATAACTTGTAGTATATACGTAAAAGGTGTATTAATGTTGCACTGTATATGGTGTTATTCCAACATTTGGATGACTCTCCAGTCATAGCAAAACAGATTGCAGAAGAGAATCAGAGGACTCTGTGTTATTTATTGTGGAGTTGTACTCAAGGCGTGGTTGGCCTGACTCAGTTGATTCTCACCCTGAATTACGACCATATTTTGCCCGGAAGTTAGAGTTATCAGTGGAGCAACATTGTGTGCTATGGGGATCACTTGTGATAATTCCAGAAACTTGTCAAGAAGCTGTTCTTCACCAGTTGCGTGAAGGCCATCCAGGCATGGCAAGGATGAAGAATCTGGCCAGGATGTACTTGTGGTGGCCAGGGATGACTAAGGATATTGAAACTTTAGTGCATCAGTGTCACATGTGTCAATCTGTACAATCAGTCCCACATGCATCTCCCTTACAGCCATGGTCTGGTCTACACGACTGTGGACCAGGTTACATTTGGACTATGCTGGTCCAATCGATGGGAAGATGGTTCTGGTACTGGTGGATGCCCATTCTAAATGGATAGAAACAATATGGACTCCAAATGCTACATCTGCAACATTCAGAACAATTACAAGATTGAAAGGTATCAGTTGAAGTGCCGGACATATCATTTTCCTAATGTTAGTCCATCTATTACTGAACACTCTCCGACATCAGATGCTGTAGATGAGTCAACTAGTCCAAATACTATTACACAACCAATTGCAGAACCAAGAATTAACTAGTACTAATCAATCTCATCAACCTGATCCTGTACCTATTTCAATGTCTAGTTCAGCAACCAATGAACAACCTAATATAGACATTCGTCGTTCTACTCGATTCGAAATCCAGTTGATCGATATAAACCCAAATGGTAGTGTTCATTGATCCACCATTGGAACTTCAAACATCTCATATGCTGTTAATTTCCTTGAGGTCAGTTGTTCTTTTACGATTTTTGTTCTTGTTTTTTTTTTAATATGCGTGTTCCCTCCTAAGGGGGAAGGAATGTGGTGTATTTGATCATTATGCGTTATGTTATTCCTGTGGTTTTTCGTTACTTCCTGTTTTGTGTGGTTTTGTTCACGTGTGATCAGTATTTTGTGGATTATTCAGTTCAAAGTCAATACACAACAATTTCTTTTCTTTTTTAGGTACTTCGTAGGGTGTTACAAACTCATTAATTTTTTTTGATAGCAGAGTGTTGTCAAGAGCTACTGGTAATTCATGTAGTCATAATGTAGCTATTTCAATATGATACTACCATTAGTCGGGAGAACTGATGTGAGTGATTATTCTCTAAGGTCTTGTACTTGTACTTATTAAAAAAAAACCTGCAATATTTTTTTGGTGGCTGAGACCTTGTTGTCTAGATTTATTAACAATCAGAATGGATGCTGCGGAAGCTACCACTACTTGGGAAAATAGAGACAAGGAAGTAATTCCGTATTAACATTACCTATAGGGTGAAATAAAGCATAAACAATACTGTGTTAGATGTATTCTCTCTCTTCACAGGCTTTTAAAAAAACAATACAGAATTAAAAGTATTTGGTCACCACTGGGAATCCCGTATATGTTGGAATAATATTGGTGCCCTTTACCAGTCTCATTCTCACCTGAAGAGAGTTTACCACAGTGAAGAGCCATGCAAACACCACAGTGTTTGAATTTACTGCAAATATTCCCAGCAACCAAGTTAGGCCTAACAGAGGAAGCAAGATAACGCTTCCCTTTACAGTGACCCTACATACACACATAGATAGGTGTGTGTGTGTGTAATGTGTACATAAACGAGGAGGAGGATACTTGAATGGTAACATCAAAGAATTTCGTCCATGAGAAATATAACCAAAAAAATACAGTTGGCATCCCTATTAAGCCTATTCCTATAAAGCATAATGTCGTAACTTTATAGTAATATGAAGCTACACTTTAATAAAACATTGATTACATGGCATTACTAACATTCATAATGATATTCATTACTGCACAATAATTTAATTTGTTGTATATTTAAAATCATCAATTCAAAGTCTGAGAAGTGTATAACTCACCTGACAAGTTCCATCGTTGAATTACCTTTCTCTGTTATTTCACTCACAAATTTTTTTGTCTTTAATATGGAAATGATTGTTAGCAGAAGAATGACAGCGTTAATCTAAATATAATCCAAATATAAAGTTTATTAGTCAGTGACTGAAGGTGTACAATGGGCTACAAGGTGATACTATAGTTAATTGACTTAAGTTGTTTTACAGTTATAGTGTTATATGACTAGTATATTATGTAGTGTTACAGTGTGAGGGGATAGTAGACTGGTATATGATGTAGTGTTACTTATAAAACTTTCTTGCTACAACTAAAGGTTGACAATTTCAATACTATTTGTCATAAATGTAAGCTTGTTTAAAACAATCCAACATGACCTCAATTTTTACAAATTACATAATATGTATATTTATCAAGTGTTAACAAGTTATATTTCTTATAACTAGTGATGTGCTTGAGCACAAATGGCGAGCGAGCCTAAAGACTATACTATTTTTATATGAATGATTTTGACTTCTAATACTGAAGCTACTGAAAATAAGGTCCTTTTTTATATTTTTAGCATAGGGTAAAGGGATTTCAGTGCCATAGTAACAACTCTCTGCAACTGCTTGGAAGCAAAAAAACAACAAAACAATACACGTTATTTAAAAGTTTTCTTTGTGATATTCTTTAGCTAAGTAGTGGTTGTAACAATACACAATGTTTTGACACGACTGGACATGCACCTACACAGACTTACCTTAGTGGTAGTCTAGTGGACAATGTATTTTCAGGCAAATACTGTTGCGCACGGTTTATAACCATGACAAAGAGCGCATTGACTTACCACCGCCACTAACTCGAATAGAAATGGAAGTCCCTTAAGTTTTCAAGTTTTAAATGCACCCGCAAAGAATTCAAAACGATAAACAATTCAATTTCTAGGGTGATACGGGTACTGATCGATAAACCAGAGGATTCTGTTTAGTGCAATTTGGGACGGGGTCGACAACCGAACTAACACATAAACGCGCGGGTCAAAGTACAAAAATGCCTTACGTACGTCCATACATATATACAAATAAATAAACAAACATCCCCGATTTTTTTGATTTTACCCCTGTAAGTGTCTCGCTCGCTACGCTCGCTCGCCAATTAATTTAATTAAACATTGATATCGAAAAAAATCTTTAAAAAAACAGACTAATGAAAATATACTTCATTACACATCAGTAAATTTACTGTTTTTTAAAACTCTGTGTGACATTTATAATGCAAACTTACGCAAGAAATAAGAATGACTGGACCCACAAATGTCCATATAGCTGGTTCACTGGAATTGGCACTGATCCAGCAACTAATGCACATAATTAGTAAAATATTGTATATAAAGAATATTGTTTATGTATAATAATCAGATGTAAGTCAACATCACAAAGACATTAGTTGCATAGTGTACAAATTAATTTGAACCATTGTTGTCTTGAAAATTTGTTTAATTTGTAATATTTTTCTTAAATAGATTTAATATTTACTGTGTAGATAGGAATGCAGTGTAGTCTGTTTGGACAGCAAGTGAAAAGAATATTATGATGAAAGTGTAGATGTTTTGATGAAAGGAAGATTGATTGTAAAGTTATCTTGCACTACTATTACATAATTAAAATCAGTCCCAACGAATAAATGATTACTTACTATGTTTTATTTACTTTTACAGTGAGATATTTGTGGTGCAGAAAACCAGCTGACAGAGATACTAGTGGAATAGGAATCCCTGAGGGAAACACAATCACATGAGAATCAGTAACAATGGCTGAAGAATTCAATTACCCCAACAAACAGGTATTAGTAGATACCATTTGTCTGCCAAGTTCCCAAATACTTTAACTAGCAGTACATACAGTATCACTCCTTCTCCCAACATCCAGAGAAAGGCACACAGAAAGAAGTACTGTATCAGAGCTGCCACTATCTTACACAATATCTAATGACAAAGGGAAGTACATATTATTCAAGGTGATACAAACACTCATTGCATTTTTTCCCATCAATAACCCTCCAATTGTTTTAGAACTTAATTAAAAGCAAAGCAAACCTAATATGGTCAATAGGAACTCTAGTCTGTGAGTAAAGTTAAGTTAAAAGTTTGTGTTTTATATCAGTAATTTGGTAAAATGTCACTGATTCATTTGAAAAATTTGTTATGATTCAGGAATCACATGTTCTCTTACCTCTGAGTCTCAAAATCTGTTTTAAAGGAAATTTGTGTTTACCCAATCCTCATTAATTAGTGTTTATCTCCTTCTGGATATTCTTTAATAAGTAAACCTCTAATAAAGGACACTCCAAAAAGCAAACAACCTGTATAAAGTGGACAAACAACTTGCCTCCAATCTTACTTCTAATAGACTTAATACATTTTGAACCTCCAAAATATGGACATATCTGTACTCCAGGTAACACAAGTTGATGCCCCATTGCAGCAGAGTTATACAGTAGAACCACTAATCGACACAGTGAACTACATTTGGCCTCTCTACCTTTGACCTCTCTATCTTAGACCTCTCTACCTCTATTTTCTATCTTTGTCGGCATCGGTGTGACAAACTGAAGTGGCAAACAGACTAGCTACAGCATGGCTTTTTTATAGCGCAAGAAATATTGAACTTTGATAAAGAACTTTGATAAAAGGTTGATCTGATTACAACATTGGACGAGAACATAATGAAAGGCCGTGCCTGAGGTGAATATTTTGGTTGTGAGAAAATGTAGATTGTTAGAATAATAACAAAGTTGAAATTTTTGTCCACGTTTCAGTCACATGCAATGGAAGTTAATGAAGTTGGAAAAGACGGCAATGAAGACCAAGATGACGAAATTGAAGAATGGAATCTTGAAAAACTTGAAACATACAATGAGGCATGCGAATATCTGGAAGAAGTCAAGCAATTTTAGGAAAGTGAAAGGCACATTTCACTTTCATTATCTGGTGGTACAGTGGCTGACTAATTAATGGCTTAATTAAAAATTATCATTATTATCCCCAAAAACCCATGATTAATTGCAATTGACATCTTTTCATTATACCTTTTTGTTAAATGTCAAATTTATGATAATATGAAACTACTGAGGAAAAACTCTAACAGAATACAACCTTTACATATATAGTGGACATTTGGCTTCCCCCATCATATCCATTGTTTAGAGGTTTAATTGTGAACATAATACTGCAAAGTAATGTCTGAATAAGTGGCCCTCTGCATAGACAGCTGAGGCACTTCAATTTTTTTGTGTGGATTGGTGGGTGGGGTGGTTCTAAAAGTGAAGCAAGTTTATAATGTTATGTAATTTTCTTGCAGTTTAGTATGTATATTACAAAACTACAAAGTGTCATATTACCAGTAAATAATCATTGATCAAGGTATTTATCTGTACAAGCTGCATAGAATTGTGTTTATGGATAGGGTTGTCTCACTTCAGGCACCTACATACTGAGATTAATCAATCATCATAATTTATGTTGAATTACGGGGGTCAAAAAACACTAGGGTAATTCTAGTCTCTCCAGCTTCCACCCTTAGCAGCCCATCTTCTTCACCTCTTCTGAAGAAGCCAAATCCACTCCAAATACAAAAATAAGAAGAGCCAATAGCAAAGATATTGCTAGATTGAGATGAACGTATAGAAGAACACCTTTCTTGAGCTTTTTTCTGCGAGTACAAAAAAGCATATTATATATTTAATCAAGAATTTGAAGATAATTTAACAATAACAGGTTTCTCTTTTTAACACATGTTAAAACTTTAACTTGATGTCTCAGTTTTTCTTCAGAATCCTCCTTATGGGTCAATGAAGTCAAAATCATCGTGGTAGATTTTGACTTCATTTTGGCAAGAAGTCAAAATGTCAGATTAAATTATTAGCTATTGGTGCTTAAAATAGAGAAAACATTGCTATTATTGTTTCAGCTTAGAAGGATCCTTCATAGATATACCTGAAAATCAGGAGAAAGATTATTGTCAGCAAGAGACTCAATATTGAAACAACACAACCCAAGTAGCTCACTGCATTCAGTGCTTCATAGTGGGCATTACCAAGAGTATCACCAACATCACTAGTAGGACTAACCTGTAAATACATACATTGTGTGTAAACACAAACAATACCATACATGTGTGCTCTGAACACTGATATGGAATAAAAGTTGCTTTATGTGAAAGGGGAGTGAGGAGTACCACTCTGACAGAAGAGTGGATTGTAGAAAAACAAGAAAGAAAAGAAAGACTTCGTATAGTTTGTTCAAGTACTCTAATAATGTTAACAGTATGCCTTTCTCCCATTAAGAAAACGAACTAAAACGTTTTACTAGTTGATATAGCCAAATGTTGAATCAGCTACATGTACAGATGGCAAATGTATACTGTTGAAGTTCAGCACTGACAGCTACTCCTTATGTTTGGACTTGTTGAGAATGAACTACAAACAGGTGACCACTTGCTGTCAATGATACTTAGACTGATTGTAATTTAATTCCATTTTAATGGTATTGATAATGGTGGTACTCACCAAGACAGCAAAACTTGTGAGATGCGTTGTTTCTACTTGAACAGATCCATCAGATAATAATTTTGTAGACAGACCATTAATATCCCAATCTCTGAAATCATTATCATTTTAATTATTTCACTCTTATTATAATGGTATATTGCTATATATAAACACACTAAATAAACAAATGCTATATACATACATGTATGAGCCAAACTGCAGTGACTGGGGAGGTGGCTAGGCGACATTTTTTCTAATTAATTTTGAGAATAATTATTAAGATCGAAAAAATATTTAAAAGAAAACTTATTCTTATACTTTTTTAAAGTTTAAGTCAGGGAAGTTACTTTATTGTTTCTCTACAGAATTATAACAATATGATATTTTGTGTTTAAGCAATTCATACTTCATAACTTTAATTTCATACTGATTCTTGCTTAGTAATCATGTTGTTAAGTTCAATGTTTAGACAGAAAAAGGCTCGTCTGGGGTCAAAATATCAGAAATACCTGATATAAGGTTCACTATGATTTAATTAATCCAAAGTTACACGAAAGACAGCACATATTCAGTGACATGAAGAGTTAACTTACAATGAGGTGTTTGTGATGTTTAAGAAATATCCTTTCAAGGAATAATTATGAGGAATCTCCTGTAAAATAGAAAGAAGTACTATACAACAGAAAATTAACTACATTGATATTGAATTTTACTGAGAAAAAATAAGGATATATATAAACGAAGTGAATAGATAAATACTTAAGGGGATTCTGTTTAGTGAAGTTTAGGATGGGGTTGACCACCGAACTAAAACAAAAAATTCTAGGGTCAAAGTACAAAATGACATACGTCCAAACATATATATGTTACGGACCAGTTGCAAACTTGGACTGTTTTAAAATGGTCTAGCCATTTTAAAATGAGCCAGACCATTTCCAAACTTCAGATTGTTTTAAAACAGGCCAGACCATTTTAAAACAGGCCAAATCGTTTTAAAAAACAGGCCAGACCACATGGCCGGACTATTTTAGAACAGGCTGGTCAAATTATTCAAACCATTTCAAAGGGTGCCAAACCCTTTTTAAAAGAATCAGATCATTAAAACGAGTCAGATAGTAAACCTGGCAAAAAACAAAAACAAACTGCTAAATGTAAATAGGGCAGTTGCCAAAGCAGACCCAAGACACAGAACTCTTGTGTGTTCCTAAATATATTTTTTTGAATAGAACTATTTAAAAACAAATTGAAATAAAACAGATAGTCTTTTTTCACTAATCCAAGCAATTTAGGCATGCCAACCCTATTAAAAATGCACTTGATCGTTTGTGCGTGCATCTGTCACTTGTCCATCTTCTTGAAAGAATGTAACTGAAAAGACCTCACAATAAACTTCTTTTAAATGAAAATAAAAAAAAGCTCTCACACTCACAAATAACTAGTGCAGGAATACAGAGTAGTCATACCATTACAATTATAGGAAAGGCTACAGTTTATCAATCTATTAGAGCATTAACGAAAGCTGAGTAAGGTGGGTCGCAGTCATCTAGGGTTAAGACCTATAAGATAGGCAAGGTTATTCAGTAGACATGGCTATGTTCTCATGGTCAGACAAAAAAGGAAAAAAAGACAGGTAAGTACACAAATTATAATGTAAGAAATGCATTATGTAATGAGTTTTTCAAACCAAACATTTCACAAATTTGAACATCTTCTTGGTCCCACTAAAGTAGTTCACCCACACAGATAGAAAGATCAACAGACAACAAGTTAGATGTTAATGAATTATGTTGCTCAGAGTAATCTCTTTTTCCAGCTAGCTCTGTGCATAACAGATTCATCACAGAAAGGTCACTAAAAATAAGGGGAAATATATTGTGTCTATGGAATTTTAAAAGGAGGGTTTTATTTCTCTTTACCAACAATGGAGTGGTATAATCTAAATCAGGCTATTATGTCCATAACCACATTTTTTATTAATAAATTCAAACTATATTATTATAAATTACACAGGACATATTAAATTAAAGAAAAAATACATTTTTCTTTTTACTCTTTTTGTCATAGTATTAACATCTGAAGTCTTGCTTTTTCGGCTCACTTTCATCAGAAAAAAACAACAACTAAGAACAGAAACCTGCCTCAGTGTCCAAGTCCTTGGGCTAAAAAATAGTTATAAACCAATAAGAATTGGTTTGTACTGCAATTCACAAACCCTCGCAACTTGGGCTTCACCCTCGTGCCTTGGGATTTGGAATCACATACAAACTCAATATTGGTTATAACTTATACTATTGGTAGCAGAGCAGGGTATTCAATAAATTTAGTTTGCATTGAACCACTGTATCTGTTAAGGCATGAGTCAGTTAAAACAGTATGAATCTGTCTAATTTTTTTGACAGTCATTTAAAACTTCACAAAAAAATTAGAAACTGCAATGTATTTTCTGTAATTATTTTAAACGTAAAATGCTTTACAGAGACAAAAAAAGTGCTTATGTTGTGCAGTTTGAGAAGGATTGTACAATAAACTTGACCATAAATTAGTCATACCCCCCATGATAGCAGTAGTATAGTCTTAGTGTTTGCTGCTAGCTTTTGCAACATTTCATACTTCTTTACAAATCTCAGCAGTCACTAGTAATCAATGAAACACTGCCATGATGCAGCAAGATAAGCTCCATGTACTTGCATTGTGCACTTATTTCAGTTCAAATTCTATGAATAGTGACATTATTTCTCAAAGGTGACAAGGAAACACATTTGTCAGAGTGATTTAACGTCTAATTAGTGTGAAAATTTACAACAATTAACTCTAATTAGCACCCAGGGTTTGCTACTTCACCCCTCCAAACTGCCTAAACACTTCCCTTGCTGCTCCCCCTACAGAATTCTTCTCCCTTTCCAAGACGCCAAGAGACCAGCTGGCCACAGTAACCAGGCGCCTCCTGCAGGAGAATAGCCAACCTAAAGGAAAAGAGACTAGACGTAATACTTAAGTCATTTGCATGTTGTATTCAATTTCTGTATTGACCCGATTAATGAAATGGTAGAAAGCAACTGGACCAGCGGTTATGCCTCACTCTTCCACTTACCCAGTATCTTGATTGTGGCATCCCCAATTCCCCTGCTTGCTGCGGTTGTAGCTGCCCTGCTACGGAAGCTATGACCCGGGTATGGTGTGCTGTCCACCCCTGTTGAAGTCAGTGCTGCTCTGACGTTCTCCACGAACCTTTTCCTTGTGAGTGGTCTTCCATCTTGAAAGATGAATAGAGGGCCTAGTCCAGCTTTTCTCTTTACCAGGTAGTCCACCAAGGCAGTAACTGGACACAACGGCTCCCCTGTCTTGCCTACAAACACATCCACGCCCACTCGGAAGGGGTCCGTATTTGATGCCTTATTTTCACCCTTACCACTGTGGGTGATTCATTGATCCAGAGCTATTATATCCTTGAAGGCCAAATGCCAGGTTTCGTCTATGGCCCCATTGGATGGAATGGTTATTTCTCCCAATCGTAGGAATCCACAGAAGCAGAGTGATGCCACTTACCCATAGCATTTTTTGGTCCCTGCCCGCCCCTTGTACGGACCACTCTTCTGTCATGATGAGTAGCAGTTCAACAGTAATTGGCTGTTTTGGAGCCACTTTATTCATCGCTGATTGTGTCATTTTCACTCCTCTTAGTACCAGCGCCATCTTTGCCTACCATGTCACAAATTTCTGAGTCCTCCCTGCCATTCTCAATGTGCATGAGCCTAACAGCAGCTAGATATGATTTTATTGTGGAGTGTGCAAGACCGGCATTGGCCACGTATGCTACATAGCTTGTGTTCCAGTTTGCCAAGGAAGTTTTGTTCAAGAAATGCCCCCCCCTCCCATGATAGCAGTAGTTATAGTCTTAGTGGTTGTTGTTAGCTCTTGCAACATTTCATAGTTCTAATAATAGCAAATTTTCTTGTTCTTACAGCTAATAATATTGTTAATTAAAGCTTAACCCGACGCTTTAACTTCTAACCGAAGTCCTCTTCAGCGGTATACTAACACAATGTAAACAGCAAGATTTCTGGAGGGTACGCTTACTGTCTACTATATTCTACTATATTCGGCAGGAAGTTGAAGCATTGGGTTAAGTTTTAATGAACAATCATTGGCTGTAAGAACGAGAAAATTTGCTATTATTATAATTATTTCAGCCGACAATGACTGAATCATTCATAGTTCTTTACAAATCTCAGTCACTAGTAATTAATGAAACACTGCTATATGATGCAGCAATATGTAAAGGATGCAGATGCAAGGTAAGATGTGGTTAATTAAGTAGCATTTAGGCTTGACATGAACGTGTTTCCACACACGAATTTGACATTAGCTAAGCCTGCATCTGAAACTTTGGAACCACTAAAACATCTTATCTTTGAAAATTTTATTTACTGTATTTTAAGGTTGTTATATACTTCTATGACGTTTTCTCCCAGAGATTTCCTAATTACCCCATAATTATGTTCCCCTCTTACAATTTGTGGGGAACTGGATTCAACAAACAATAGACTAATATTGTTCTCTTGTGTGCTCTTTAATACCAGAGCAGACTTTGTATCTGGTTGCTAGTTCGGAGCCTGCCTGACTTTCAGGTGAGACTGCTCTTGGTTTTAATTGTACATCACCACTGCAAGCCAGCCAGCAACATTTGTGGCTAGTTTGGAGCCAGGCTGTTTTAAATTGGGCTGGCCTGTTTTAAAAAGGTCCAGACTATTTTAAAATGGGCTTGTAGTTTGAAAATGGTCAGTATAACATATATAAACAAATATCCCAGATTTTCAATTGTGTTACCTCACATAGTGTCGTGCTTGCTCGCCAATAAATTAGACTAACGTTAACTTGGGGTAAGTTTAATTATATTATATATATATATATATATATATATATATAATAATTATATATTGGCTTCAGTTATTTATAATAATTATATTCATTAATCCTAGTTGAAAAGCAATAATCACTGTGTTTATACAATTCAGTAATTCCCTACTGACAGTCAACAACTTTTGGTTTGAGTTGTAAAACGTCCTGGGACTTGAAGATGAACAAACAATCACGTAAAAAGTAAACTCACAAGGCATACTTTCATGATGCCTTCTGTAGTAACTTATCCGAGAAGTGTTGTTTGAAGCAATTTAGCTAATTGTGAGCTAGCTTGCCTAATAACTACACTGGCATAGGAAGTTGGGGGCTATGGGGGTTGGAGCACAAGTGGCGAGCGATTTTGGACTCAACTTAAAAATGTGATTTCTCACATGAACACCTGCTAACCAAAAAACCAACTACATGCCCTTGGAGCCCACCCATCCTGAAACATCTCCTTACACCACTGTAACTAGATATTGAGGCCACTGCATGCTAGTATAATGAACTTCATTTGGAAATGGTTGAGATCCTAGACTAAAATGGTTTACTTCAGTCTTCCATCCATTCACTTGCATGTAACATCTTCATTCTTTTTTTTTTCTTTATGAACTCTATACTTAAGTCTATGAAAGTTCTGAATTTGATGCAAGTCATCAGTTTACAACTTCAAACTGGAAAAACATCTTAAGTGAAGCAATTGGCCAATTAATGAAATTGAATTTCCATATCTGAGAAGATTCATGATAAAATAGGAGAACAGTAAATGGGGGTGGGAGGGTGGGGAAGGTAGGGGGAAGTATGGGGGCAAGGCTCCCACTTAAAATCAAGTTCATTGAAAAAGTATATTACACATGTTTTTATATAAGTAATTCAGTTTATAGGACAACTACATGCTAACTTATACTCTTCATTTATGAATTACGTTGTAATCCTCATTTTATACTTTTTGTTACTTGTTTTATAAACTTTATATATGGAAATAGATATTTGCTGTTCACCCTGATCGTTAAACAATGTATTGTGTGTATTGGAAGTAATGAGTAAACTAATAAGACGTCATTAAAAGTTTTCAAAACATCACTTACCACCAAGTATTATGACTAACCTTGTGATTCATTTGTGTTATTTTACATAAAGCTACAATATACAAAATGTAGTTGCTTTTGTAACTATCAAAACTCAGTCTGTTAGCATTCCTCTGGAAATATTGTAATCTAACAAACTAGATAACTGCAAGTCTATTTTACACACTATCATGACTTCCACACAAACACAATAATAGATCAATTATTATCTTTTATTAACCATTTAGAAATAGAAATCTGAAGCAGTTATTTTGTTTACCTTTTGTGGAGTAAAGGTTAGTTGAATTGGAGCATCTTGAAAGTTGACACAGCTGCTGGGAGAGTTCTCGTTGTTAGTGACCACCAATGACAACATGGCACTGACTGGCATTCTGAGTAAACATAATCACCATGACAACAGCTGATGATGTTAAGTGCTTGCTTTCTCTCATTTGTACTCATTCAGGCAATAATCATAAGGAATCATAATGCTATGAAGTCTATTATTGCTTGGTTTACACCCAATCACACTTTATTAGGCAATTACTTTAATGAATGTTGTGATGCTCATACAAGCGTCTAATGTTGAGAGTTAAGAATAAAACTCTGCTTTAAAATCTAATTATGAAATGTTAATAATATTATATTTATACAATATGTATGGTTAATGTCAAGAATCACTCCTTACCACCCCTCATTCTACACACTCACACAAATACACATAAGAAGGCGGTATAGATGTACCTTAAATCTTTTGGGTTCATTTTTCTGATTGTTTCTTGAACATATCCAGTATAATCAGGATTGATTACGCTTACTCCGATAGTGACATTACAATCTTATATACACACAAACACCACACACAATTATATAGCACAGACTATGAACACAATCAACAGCCATTTAGTAATCCATACAAGCTATCTTACCTGGTCTTTGGACACCATCCAAGGTGAAATTGACAGAAACCTGTCGTAATATTGTGAAATTCTTCTTCTCTTCATCTACCATAGTAATCATCATTTACATTAGATTTCAATTTAATGAAATGACTTACTCAAAGGAAAAATAAACTTGCTTGTCCTTGAAGAATCCATTTGAACTATTTTGTATGCTGTAAAGAATTCAAAATGGAATTCTAGATTCTGATATATTTTTGTCAGTGCCCAGCTGTTTCACACTGGCCAATGTGTGTTTGAAAAAAAAATGTGGCACTTATGAACCTATCCGAACTGAATTCATTTTAATTTATGTAAATTATTAAACATTATTTATGAATTTATAGGAGTAGGTTGATATTAAGTAACAGCATAAAAAAAGATCAATGAACATTTTTAATCCAGCTGTTTCTGTTTAATGAAAAGGTGAGAAAGTGTATGATAAAACTTTAAATAAATAAAGTAAAATAAAAATAAGTTTGTTTTTACCTAAATTTGTTGCTCCAAAGAAGAAATCCTCTGAAATGTTTGTTCTGTCAACAACTAATTGTTCCAACAGTTCTTCTGCAGTGTCCACTACTTCTTTGGTATCTGTAAAACTCTACAAATCGATAAAAGTAAAAATCTGATTTTTTAATGAAATTACATAATAAATCATTAACTTCTTGAATTTCAGTCATACCCTGTTTAACCAATTAGATGAGTAATTGGACTGGAATGCGAAGTCAAGTGTGTTCAAAGCAACCTTCAAAAATGAATGAAATTTTTTTTAGAGGATATATGTATTCTTAAACGTAGCATCTTTCTTTACCTCATAGTCACTAAAATTCATTTTCTCCGTTTTGTTTCGTGCCAGCTGTAATCCTCTTCTGATATTGCGAACGAATGTTCCTATACACAAATCATTTCTGAAGTTATTCAGAGATCTAAAATGGGTCTTAGCATCATCTTCAACTCCATCATCATCATTAACATCTTTGAAGTAGGACAGCTGGCAGAAAATAAATTAGCAATTTAATACAATGAGTTTAATTCATAACTGATAATATACAATAGTCTGTTAAATCTTTTATTAATTATCAATCTTAAAGTGAGTAAGAATTGTAATTAACTATCAGATTCATGTATTGGAAGTTATCAGTGACATGCAGAGGATCTGATTTCAAATAAGTTCTTATAATTGAGGAATTGACTAAATTCTTGCATTTCTTTTAGTGATAGTAGTTTTATACATAATCGTTATTTATGATAACTCACACACATCCTCCTCTTTGCTTTCATCATATTTGAATTCTTTGAAGTGCAGTCCATTTTAGTACGTGTTCTATTCTTGATCATATTTGAAACATCAGTTTGATTGCATTGTTTGAAATGTTTCATCAGAGTATTAATAAATTCATCAGTACAAAATATCCTGCAACATATTCATGGTTGGATTAATATTTGCATGTATATTATATTTTTTGTAGTCACCCATGCTGTAATAACTGCTACTGCTGGACATGTCATATTCCCTCAAAACAAAAAATACTTTGTTATTATTTGTTGATCTTTTACATCATTAAAATAATCCATGACAACCCTCGGATCAATAGCTAAACAGCTCTCTCTTTCAAATCCTAAGTATTGGAACAGTTACCATCAAATAATATTAACTATGTAATAGTCCAACCATGAATTAGGGGAATCAGTGCTGATTCAGTTTCTTGATCTAGAGGGTCTATAGGTGCCAAAACTACAAAAAAACATATTGCAAGCTTTTTGGATTGACCGCTGGACTATATCTCAATCTAGAGGTTGAAGGCCGAGGAAGAGGGTATAGTGACATGGTGTAACTTTCATACCATAGGTACAAATTTAAAGACCAAATAATGAATATTATTTAGGAAGAAAATCTTTCATACTATGCTATTTCTATTCCCCTAAACAGAAATGTGCAACTAAACTTTACATTTAATAATAGAATCTAATTTTGAAATCAGATACATAAGTACTATTAAGTACACACACACACACACATATATATAATATATGATTCCTTTACTTTGACTGGAATGACTAAATATTCAATATTAATACCTTGAAAAGCTATTACCAGCTCCACATGTTGAAGTAAACTGCTTAGCACAGCAATATTGAGGCAGTGTTTGAAAGGACAGAGTTAACCTGTGAAAATACATTGAAACAATGGAAAGACTTCAGTCTGAAGCTTATTTGGCAAAGTCAACCTTGAATATGGAAGGCTACAAAGTATAGTTTTGATTTAAATTATTTACAGTCTTTTATAAACTAATACATTATTTGGTAAAGCAATCAGAGGGCAATGTAGGTTTAGGGATGGCAAAAAATTGCGCATTGTAAAAAATGTTTAACTTTTTAGTAGCTAAACTACTTAGATTAATTGTCATTGATCTGAGCATGGACAAAGACACATATTGTTAGCACTCAGAATATTTTGAAAACTATTTTTGAGTCAGCCACTGCTCCTTCTACTTACCTAATTCTCCTGTTACCAGCTGTAGCTATGTTTATATTCCCACATGAGAAGGAATCAAGGTTGTTGTTGTTCATGGGAGAACTTATTCTATAACTTTGTGTGATCCAGCGTGATTTGTTCTGCACTGCATCAGTGTCGCTAGAATTCTCCACAAATCTGATTTTTGGTCTGAGATCCGACTCACAGTGTCTCAAACCCTCTATGTTGACCTTGAATTCAAGGTCTAATAGCATGTTCACTGCCAAAGAAAGTACAGAGCACATAGACAACGAGCTGAGCACAAGTAGGAGTTTCACCATCTTATTTTCAAAATTACGACTTCTCAAATTGATAACAATGGACTGAACGAATCCGTCTATTGTCCTTAGCCCCCAAGAGCCATGACACCTGGTGCGCTCTACGGTTCCTTAGGCCGGTTCCTTAGGCGTTTTCCTTCCGCGTTTTCCCAAAGCTGGACTGTGTCTGCAGGTCGGAAGTGGGTAAAACAGATTAAAACAAATTCAATGAAGTTGGGAGATCATAGTTTCCGGTGTCGCAGTGAATACTTTCCCCCGTGAATAATGTCCCCCTTGACAAAATTCACTAGTGAATAATGTCCGGCCGGTCATTATTCACTGGTGAATAGTGTCCCCCCCAGTGAATAATGTCCCCCCCACTGCTCGAGTCAGACTGCGACCGCTAATAGTTATATTTTTGGATTACCCTTACCATACTACGCCGGTTGGAGATGGAGAACTAAGATCATACATATTTATGTTTTTGTGTACTCTGGTAGCTATAACCCTGATTCATTCGCCAAGAACCAAAAACGAGTACTGTGAAGGATAACCAAGAATTTTAAGGTCTGTGAACCACGCAGTAATGAAATTCCACTTGAAAGTGATGACGAAAGTGAAGAAGATACTTTTACAGCATTTAACTAGTTATATTAATTAATTTTGAGTATTATCGTCTTACTTCAAATTCATTATGATTCAGACAATTTATGCTTACATCACTATGTGTCCAATCATGTTTTAAAACTGCCATTTTCACATTCAACTACACTAGAACTGAAGCTAAACCTTTTGTTCATTCATGTATAGGTTAGCTACTGGCCAGTAGAGCTTATACATCAACACTGATCTTTTTAGTTTTTTTAGTTTTTTAGTCACTAAAAAACTTGAAACTAAGAACAACAGTATTTTATACCACAGTAAGATGAATAGCTAGTTATGACACAAGTAGGCAGTTCAATACCTGATAATCTGCTCTTAACACTTTTCTCTAGGTTGGCCTCCTTCAGTGAAACCTAGTACCTCGAAGTCTCACAGTGTTTATTATTGCATTGATTGAAGTACGTAGCACTATAATAATTGATGACAAAAACAAAAGGACTCTTAGGAGCTACCCTCGAACTCTCACAGTGTTTATTATTACTTTAGGAAAGTGGGACATTATTCACTGTAGGGGGACACTATTCACCAGTGAATAATATCCTGGAGGACACTATTCACTGGTGAAAAATGTCCTGGGGCACACATTAGAGGGGGACAAAATTCACTACTACACCGGTCTGTTGTATGGAGTATAGTTGTTGATTTTTAAACAACCTAGCTAATGACAGATGTAATGATCTCTGATCATTGTCACTGAACACAATCATCACTCACATGATGTTATTGTGCTAGAACTGAAACTAAAATGTTGCTTGTTTTGATAATACATCAGCAATGTAGCAATAATGGAATGTGCAAAACAGGAAAACTTTTCAAATGCTGCAACAACATTTTCAATATACTCTAACGCACACATCATATTGTGGGTTGATTCATTAGTTTAATAAGTACATCTATAGACAACACTGGGATTAGAGAGTGGATAGCCACTATTTTAACAACTTATTCACAGTAAATTTGTTGCAATAACAGAAATTAGAATTATTATAACATCTACATTAATAATAGAAAAATGGAATCAATTAAAATATGAATTAAATTTCTTAGTTTATAACTTAGTGTACCATGTCTGCAGCTAACACGGATCAGAATCACAACAGACTCAACCGTAGGTGACAGTGATAAGTTCAGGTTTGGAATCATGGGTCATTCTTTGCCTGTATAATAAGAACACATGACATCTTCAATGCTGAACTATCTTTTTTAATCATAAAGCATTAAATGCCACCAAAACCTCTTCTGCCAAAATAGCTATAGAAATATCTTCAATTGCAGATTATGACAATAATTAAATAAGAGATCACTAGCACAGAGAATAAATGTGACTACTTATATTAAATAGAGATCACTAGCATAGAGAATAAATGTATTAAATAAGAGATTACTAGCACAGAGAATAAATGTGACTAAGTTATATTAAATAAGAGATTACTAGCACAGAGAATAAATGTG
>WLWD01000723.1_pt1 | contig 26271 bp, 14 predicted proteins | sample 6712731 | NCBI WGS metagenome assembly WLWD01 (sample SAMN12718690, study PRJNA576275) | sponge metagenome | isolation source: marine sponge | host: Mycale hentscheli | place: New Zealand: South Island, Marlborough, Capsize Point | collected 2014-11-01 | reverse complement strand
TTAAAATAGTGTACAGAATTGATTCCCAAACTTTTGAGCGTGTCTGTGTCCATCACTGTTGGTAGCACTTGAGGGAATGTTAAGTGTAAAATAGTTTTTATAAGACTTTTGAAATAGAATGTATCTTGATGATAAAATACTACGTGTGTGCATTTTTTAGCTCTTTTATCGAGTAAGATCAAGCCCAAGTACAAATTATTTCTTGATTAAAATTTTCCACTTGTTTGACATAGAAGCTTTAACATAACGTAATAAGTGATATGACCATAGTATTGGGATTTTTTCCTGCTCCTACCTCCCTGATTTTCACTCCATACATATCCCCGGTTGTTGTTTTTTCAATCTTTGTTGTTCTGATAGGGTTGATTGAAATAATACTGGTCAGAAGTTCCTGCTGTTCTTGTTTTCTTTCAGTATGTCAGTAACAACAAGGAAAATGATAACGACTGGTTTAAACTGGAGTCAAATAAGGATGGGACCAGGTAACTTATTGTAGCAACATCTCAATGTTTCTTACCTCTTCTATTAGTAGTAGTAGTAGTAGTAGTAGTATAGTATAGCTTGGAAAACTGGTATTTGGGATTGAGTGGTGTGAGAAATTTTACGAGACAAAGCCAAGTGAAATTTCTCACCGCATGAGTTCTTTTAATCCAGACTGCCATAGTTTTCTGTGCTATTATTTGTCATGAATTCATACAGTTTTTTTCGCTGAGGCGGGGGGGGGGGAGGGAGCTTTTCCATAGTCTGTATGAAACCCTGTTTGTTAATACTGTAGCAAACTTGAGGCTATTTCTGTAGTTAAAAATCCTTATTGTGTATAAGTTGCAGTATATTTAGTTGTCAAAAACATCACCCCACTCTGATTCTACCATTATTCACACTTTCTTTTCCATTGCTAATGTAGTTGTCCAGGAATTCGGCTGCTATTATAGTTGAAGTGCAATGAGATTGTGGATAGATTGCCATGACCAATCAGATCATTACAACAGACTGCTGTGGTGTCTCAAAATAATACCGCTTTTTGTATTTAAAAATTGGTATATTATTAATTAATTTATTTATTATTGTTGTTGTTGTTGTTATTAATTTGTATCCAGATGGACTGGTAAGTGTTGGTATTTTCAAGATCTCATCAAGTACGAGTTTGATATTGAATTTGATGTGAGTGAACCTCTAGTAACTTCAGTGACATTGGATAAATGATTTGAAAGTCAGCTAGATTGTGTGTGTTCTGTAAGGCAAGCAACAATGGCACTTGTACTGTTTCCCCCGAATATATGCATGTACAATGTATAATGCAGTAGGCAAATGTGTCTGTCACTCAACAATACACCTATTCAACCAGTTAGAACAACACATTGGTTTCAACTTAGTTGACATATAAGCCAAGGCCTGTACAAGGGAAGGGGAGGGGGTGTCAAAGAGAGGCATTTGCTTCTGCTGGAATAACTTGCACTCCCCCCGCCCCCTAATCATTTATTTGACTTTATACCTTAGTTTTAATTAGTACTGCAAGAATCATCCCTCCACAACATAATGTGTCTATTCTTTACTTTCATTATACCTTCGAAAACCTAAAAAAAATGTTCCCCCCCCCCCCCTCCGTTTATCCCTCCTTGTAAGCCCTATAGGTGATCTCCCTTACATTGGCCTAAATATCGGACCACCTTCACGTCCCTTTACCATCACCTTGCTTATTAAGCCACTCCTAATGGCGCGGAAGATTACTAATGTTGTACTAATGTTGCAAGGTGTACTGAGTACTGGTAAGAGTTGAACTAAGATTAGCTCTGCTCATATGCAACATAGGGAAAATATTACGTACTAAGCACATCCTTCCCTAAGGTCAATTTCACATTTTTCCACACATAATGTCCACTCTCTCAGCTGGGAGCCTAGCAGCTAGTGGCACTGAAAGTTCTAACTGCCCTGTATTTTACTGATTATTGAAATACTCCATGCTTTGGCAATCCACCCAATTAGTTTTTTGTTGTTGTTGTTGTTGTTGTTTTTTCCATTCTACCTCCTCTTTGTGTCCTATATGAAGCATGTTGTTACAGTGGTACTGGTTAACTCCTCGTGATTGTTGTACAGATTCCCGTGACATATCCAGCCACTGCTCCAGAAATTGCTATCCCAGAGCTGGATGGAAAGACGGCTAAAATGTACAGGTTAGTTAACCTATTGTTCATTCCTAATTGATTGTTTTTATATGTTTAGTATGTATGTATGTTGTTGTTGTTTGTTGTTTTATAGCACTATAAGTGCCACTGTGTCCAATAAGTACTGCTTTAGGTTCCCTCCATTTAATTCTGGTACAGGCAGTGAGTAAGTTGAATTGCTGGTATGAAAAGCCAGAGCTTTATCATAATGTACGAGTAGCTGAAGTCCAGATATACAGGGTACACTCAGCTTACCACCTGCCTAGATAGAGTCTTCAGCTGCTTCCAGCACTGCACACACTCACACACCCCATGTCATCCCTTTCCATTTCATTAACCCTCAGCACCCATGCCATACCCAAGAGGAGAGGGTTATAGTAGCCTTGGGTGTCCTGTTTGTCTGTCTGTCTGGCTGTCACGCTCTGATTTTGGAGATTGACAATTAACTACTGATTAGGTGTGAACATACTCAGAACAACAATTTAAGCTGATTTTTAAGAAAAAGCAAGCTGTTAGCTCCACATAGGTTCAAGCGTTTGTAGATGCCTCCTATTGAAAGTAAATGTGTATGTTGTATATGTATGTATCAAGGAAAATTATTAATTTTTTTTTTTATGTTTTAGGGGAGGAAGGATTTGTCTAACGGATCACTTTAAACCTCTTTGGGCAAGAAATGTGCCAAAATTTGGAATTGCTCATGCAATGGCCTTAGGGGTATGTTAGAGCTGTGCTACAGAATAAGCTCCAATGGTACACCTACGAAGATATCTATTCAGATTGCCTATTGATTGTCCTATGCACATTTACTGTGTGTGAGTCTGATGTATGTATAGTAGATGAAATTATTGGCACACTACAGTGGTCATTGATGAAACTTATCCATGCGTTTATTTCCACTAGCTTGGTCCATGGCTTGCAGTAGAAATTCCTGATCTCATATCGAAAGGGTTGATCAAGCATAGAGACAAACACGAAGCTAAGGACAGCTAGGGCAGGTGTACTAAGATATTCATGTTTTACAATCATATTATTTTGAATTGTGTTAATATTTTATTATAAATATCACATGATATTGTAGTGTGTGCAGACTAAATGGTATAAACTAAGTATTATTATTAGGTAAGATCTCCTAGTTGTGGGATGACAACTATTGTGAATACATAGTTCTTTAGGTTGAGTTAGTAGATTGTAGTTCTGACCAAATTGGTAATATAATTTAAAACATCAGAGCAGTTGTTGCATGTGTACCTAATGTGCTAGGAACATGCCACTCATTGTGAGCAGGCTTGTTTTATTGCACTTTCTTTTTAATAAATGAAACAAAACATTTTATACAAATGAAACTATACTTTTTACAGCAATATTGTGTTGCAGTAGAATAGAATCACTATCAGTGTGTGTGATTGAGCGCAATGAGCGATACGCTGTCAGGAAGTGCTGGTGTGTTCGTGTGTAAAGACATGCATATCCGTATTGATAGCACCTGCTTTCTGTTTGGTCCTTTTAACTTAAGGTTATGTGCCTGTCCATGGTTATTTTGAGGAAACTAAGTCCCTTCTATATAATATCTATAATTGCAATCAATATTTATTCTAATACACACTACACAAACGCTATCTTTACATACAGTAACTCATAATACAAGACGTTCATGTACATAAACTAAAAACATAGTTCAGGGGAAGTAGATATCATAGCAACCTCCCTCTGCTCTCGCAGTTCGTTCTGCCAGTTTTGTGGAAGCTAGCACTACTGCCCAGTCTGTGCGATTCGTCAAGGTCCCTGCTGTAGCGGTATGGGTGGTCCATCCGGTCTGGAACCTCGCTCAAATTATCCAAGGGTGCCTGTGCTGAAATTAGGTCTCCTCCGAGAACGCTGAAGTTGTCATCATGGAAAAATGCTCCTCGAAACGGAGATTCTGCTAGAAATCGATAAGATCTCTGTCTAACTCTTCTCAGTTTTGACAAACAATGCGTCTTGAGGTATTTTGAGCGAGTACAGCTCAAGTAGATCAGATAAAACAATAGGTAAAGGGTTGGCAGTAATAGCAGCATGTAAGTGAAATACCAGATGAGATTTGAAAGCTCGTTATTTTGTTGCGCATATATGATGAGGTAGTATATGAACAGATTAACTGAAGCTAAATTGATGAGGAAAATGCAATCTAAGTAGTTGTAATAATCTCTCTTGTATGGCCTTATAGTTATGAAGAACAGCAGGAACATGATGTAAGTAAAGGTCAGCTTGGCAAACAGGTTGCTCAGGTCACTTATGAAGGCAAATTCAAGGAAGATGATGATCCTGAAAATAAAGTACATTCCAGCAAACCACCTTCGATCTGGTGTGCCATTAGTTCCGTCTTTGTAGCATCCCTGAAATGTTTCCACAAATGCATACAACCCATGCCATTGGTCCAGCTTGACCAAACCAATCAGCTTTTTGAAGTGCTTGTACGGATAGAGCGTCAACAGAACTGGTGGTAGTAACCCGAATGTGAGAAGAATGATGATGGCTGTGATTGCAAAGTAAACGTGACTTCCTTTCAAGTATTGTGTGGATGTGTCTAAATCAAGCAATGCTTCCTCCTTTGACGTAGTACTCTCAAGGGCTATAACAGGGTTGCGTCTAAGGAGAGAGATGGATGTGTTGATGATTTTGCTGTAGCTAAGTAATACGACTGTAGCCAAGGCGTCAATGACTGATGTCCGCAGTTCCCACGTTCTTCTCAGGCGAATGCATAGATAGCACAGAGGTCTCCACAGATACACTACTGGCTTGCAGTTACGCGCATGGAGTTCGATAAGGAGAAGAGTGATCAAAATCAGTACCGAAGGAAAGAAAGCCTGCAAATACTGAAATGCTAGAGCGTGTATTATTTTGAAGTTTTGATGGAAGCATGCTTTTATTCCAAACATTTCTGGATAGTCGAAGGTCCACAAACGATACGGACTCAAAGCAAAATGTGTTAAGAAACTTGACCAATGTTTGTGGTTTAAATCTAACTTCCAAGCAATGTTAATGAGAATGACCTGCACAGGGAGAAGAGACACATGGCTGAAGAATATGTATCCATTCATAGAAGGAGACGTGATACCAATGTGGAAGACAATGATGATAGTTAAGAAAAAAATTTGAGGCACAAGTGTAGCTACTATACCTTTAATCCAGTCAAGAAATAGATGGTCACACTTTATGCATTGATAATCGGGAGAGAAGACATCTATGCCATGGTTACGGATGCATTTTTGGCACAGAAACCCGATACGATTATATGGTTTACAAAATTCTTCATTAATGGTTTCTCTCTGGAGGGACCTTTGTATAAAAGGATTCTTGATGGTCTCTGGGCAGATATTGTACGGACACTTAGCAACTACAACACCAGACTTATTGTTGTAACCAAGACAATGACCTAGGAGAACACTTAGGATGAGTTGAGTACTATTTGCCTTGCAATTCACAACAGATGAACCAGTAACAACACACGTACATCCATCTTGGTCTGTATAGCCAGCTGGACATTCTAGCAATTGTACATCTAGTTTAGTGCTGATGCTTCTGAAACCAACAGTTTGTACGAGCAACTGGTATTGATCTGGCTTGCCTTTCATTTTGAGAGCTCTTCTGTTTAGATCAGCAGCCTGCTCCCTATTTGAATCACACTTTTTTTCTTGAAGATCTAAGGTACACACTGAGAATATGGTTTCATTTATGACGTCATGATTCAAGTCATCCAGGACTTTAAAGTTTGGTATTTCAGTCACATTATTTGGATAAATGGTCACACTATATTCACTTTCATTGAAGGAACTGGGTAGCGTAATAATTGAATCAGTACAGTTATCATCCATAGTCCAATTTTTCCATTTACAAAATGTGCTTGTTAAGTCATTACAAAACGAGTCGGTGATCCTCCAAACACATGGGTAGATGGAGCTGGCAAAGATGGCATTTAGTTTACCATCTGCTTTGTTTTTCATTATAGTGACATTCACATCCCATTCTTTGGGAGAAGTGTGAGCATTGTTGTCATCATTTGTTAAATACTTGATGAAGCAAGCTTTTGAGTATGGGATATATGTGTCTAAGGTTTGAATAGCATATATGCCTCCTCCTCTGTCTGATGCCGAATTCCCAACAACTCTCACATTACTCGTGGGCTGAAGAAAAATGATTGAAGTCCCTACAGCTGCAATTCCCCCACCAACTACTGCCTGATTGTTCTCTATGCAAACACTAGCATTACTCTCGATTACCATTTCGGCATTATTTAGAGAAACTCCAGATGCTTTGTTGTGGGTTATTGTATTGCCTCTGCCAGAAATAGTAACTGTTACCATTTCAAGGTGCACTGTAGAGTAAGTGTTTACTTTTTTATCATCTGCACATTGCTGAGAGCAAGTGTTTACTTTTTTGTCATCTGCACATTTGTAAGTTCCTTCATTTTTTGTGATATTCAGATTTTCAAACTTGAGCTTAAACATGCATAAAGATGATGGCTTCTTAGTAGTATAACAGAACAAGTTAATGGCAGACCCAACTCTAGCAGAGTTCAAAGTCATATTGCATTCCCTCACAGTAAAAGTATTCCTTGCGTTACTGGAGTCGGTGGTGACATATAATGCCCCCATATTGGCCTCTATTCCTCCACCATAGTACGCCATGTTGTTCTCAAAGTAAGATCTTTCTATTAATACTTTGTTGAGTCCACTACCTTTAGGATTTGATTTGTCAAGGAAGCCAATACCACCACCAGAAGAAGTATGGGTTGGTTCACGGCTAGTACATCGGTTGCCTATGAAGTAACAGTTGGAAACAGTTACCTCATTGTTGGTACACTCGCCGTATAGTTTCAGAAACAGGCCTCCTCCTCGGTGGGCAGTGTTATTGATAAAATGGCTATGTGCGATAGAGGCAGTTACGTTAGTGGTCGATGATAGATTCAAGTATAATCCACCTCCACTATCATTCCTGTTGTCTTGGACCTCGGGAGCACTGTTGTCTGTGAAGTGTGAGTAAGATATAATAATGTGGCAATCCTGACTAGGTTCTATATAAACACCACCTCCATCTGTATTGCAGCTGAATACTGAGTAAGATATATTAACAATTCCTGTACAATGAACCAAGCTAAGGCCAGTACCTGATGATGTTTTCACTATCACATTATCTAGAGAAACACATTCACTTCTACCAATGCTGATGGCAGAGGTTCTGAATGTTGTGGTTATTCCTCCACAGTCTTCAAATGTCACATTGTTAATGCTCACTTGTGGCACATTTTCAACTAAAACTCCACCATTTTGTGTGCACTTTATGACTGCACCATTTCCATTGATGGAAAAATTATTTCCCGCAGCTGGTTTCAGACTGCAGCTAAGACTGTAGACACAGTTTGAGTTCAAAGTAATGTTAGCAGGTAACTTCTTCATTTTACAGTATTTATCAAAATTGTAGCTTGAAGCAAAGCTTTCTATCTGCAGCAGTAAAATAATTGCAATGACTATCCACAGCCACTTGAACATTTTTGTTCTACAAATGGAATAAAAAGCATTTTTTTAATTAATTGTGTTAATGCTTCTAACTGTAGCCTGTGCAAATTAGGTCTAGCTTCTTGTCTATCCTATGTATAAGTCATGATGGTTTCAGGAGTGTTGAAAAAGCTAGATGAGATTGCTTCATGCTCAAGATACCAAACAGTATTCACTTATGTTCAATTAAAGTTTGGTGGGCTGTATGAATTATGACTTAGAATATAGATATTACATTGGTTCACATGACTAAGACATAAAGGGCCGCCTTCTGCTGGCTGTGTTATTATTTATTTAACCAAAAACGACTTAATTTTTGTTTACTTTTTGTCGTTATGATGACATAGTATAATTCATATATTATATATATCCGCCATGCACACATAACTTGGCGTATTGTATTTGTTATTCTTATAGGAATAGGTTGAATTACCATAATGGCAACTTTCAGTTTTATTAGCGACTAATGTACTGTATTCAACTAGGACAGAAAGGGAGATGTTGTTTACTCCCACATTGCATGCAGCCAACTTAATACTCCATGATAACATCTTTACCCAAGAAATTCTGTTTCAAGATCTTTCAATCATGAATTTTAAGAAAATGGTGTGCTGTTATGCACACAGCAATGTGCTCCATCACACTAAGCATTTACAGTGATGTAACCAGTGTAGAGGTCACCTTGCTCCCAGAGCATTAAGTTTGCTCTCGCACAGAATTTATATACCACATTAAAGAAAGCTTAGAACTGACTTAGAATCAGTACACTTTACTTAGTTGAATCAGCCACACTCACTGACACAAAGCATCATTTATAAAATGAATACTGAATATGAAGGCCATATGCTATAGTGTATGAATAGTACATTTCAGTGTTCAGTTTGTGGTTGAACTTGAAAAGCTTTCGTTTGCTGAGTGGTTGTGACCATATGTTGCTATACAAAGCTCCATAAATCCCAACGAAATAGTTTGCTTTGTGAAATAAAGTAGTCTTTTTAAAGTGGGAAGAATTGTCATAAAGAGAATAAGTAATACCGCTGTGCTTGTGGTTTCTAATTTGCTTATTAAGTTAATAATTAAAAAAGGGAGGCCAATACAATTGTGAAGTGAGATTAGGCAGTAAAATGCGTAACATGGAGTAAATGGAAAAGAAATCGAACTAGTAAGCATATAGATTTATTAGTAAGCAATTCAATTATGCTTAATAATAATAATATTAGCAGCACATAGGGATTTTCAACTAGTCTTTTACCTAGTATAAAACATTAAGCCCTAAGTACAATTGAAATGACTTATCAAACTTCTCCAACCATATTTCTAGTAAGCAGTTTTTGTTTCCTTTTTGTTTTTATTAACTAACCATATTCCTTGTTATATAACACCAAACCCTAAGTTATTAAACTTTTTTCCACCATATTTCTTGTGGGAGTTTTGTTTTGTTTTGTGTTGTTGTTGTTGTTGTTTTCATATTCCTTAAGACTGTCTCAGTAATATTTTATTCACTGTCGTGAACTGTTACTATCACCACTATCTCTTTGTAAACCATACTTGAGTCTAATTGTCCCAGGATCTGCTAATAGTTACACACCAAGCTAGCTACAGAATAGATAAAATGAAGGACTTACCTTTTATGAGACAAATCTGCTTCTGAACAAGTTGGGACTAGTCTTCAGCTAGTTATGGCTATTCTCTATTGATCCACTGAGGTTTATGACTGGTGTTATATTGAAAGTTTATGTAGGAAGAGAACTACTGGTCACTAGCATGTTTGTAACAGAATCATTTTCAATGAACAGGAGTCGTCATCTATGGATTGTTATCTAAACAATATTTTTTTATTTGTCATGGGAAAAACATAATGTGTCAGTAGTAACCAAAAAAACAAGACAAATCTTGTGGGGTTGCTATGTGCAACTGTTCAAAAGGTTGTTACATGGCCCATACGTTTATCCTTGAATAATAATTATCTGTTCAAAAATACCTACTAAATGACATAGTTGATTGTCTTTCACCTTCATTGTTAGTCATACACGGTACTTGTCAACTTTCAGAATACATGCGTAGAGTTCTAAAGCTAGCCGGCTTCAGAATAGAGCGTAAACAAAACACCTTAATTCAATAATAGTGTGATTTAAACAAGACACCTTAATTCAATAATAGTGTGATTTAAACAAGACACCTTAATTCAATATAGCATGTACTTGAAATTGATTAGCCACTTTCTCATGTGGTATAAAAGAGGACATTTTATCACTCAATTTTTGACTATATTAAATTTTAACCTCATGGTTGAATAGTCAATATAGCTAGTTTTTTTTTGTGTGTGTTTTGGTCACATGACAGGACACCCTATGATGAAAGGTTTTTTCTTTTTTTACCAGCCATTAAGGTAGACTATGCTCCCTGCACATGTTGCCCCCCACCCCCCTCCCCCTTCCAACACTAGAAATGCATGCTGTTTTTCCTATGTTGTGTTGATTTGGGTACATGGTTGTAGTACACATAAGTGGGTGGAAGTCAGGAATACCCTTGAACATTTGACAGCAAAAGGACATCAATACAAAAAGACAAATTTGCAGCAAGAATAAGGCAAATACTAACATACAACCCAAATATCTTATTTGAAGGTATTGGTACCCTAACTAGAATGAGACAAGGTTGAGCTTTGCTTGAACCAGAACAGTGGGCTATGCCATCTAAAATCTGTGGACCTATATATGCGAAGACTGCTTGAGTTTACAATATCAACCCTCGTATAGTGTACCCACTGAATTTAGTTAGAACTTGCCACAGCAATTAAAGCTGGATGACTAGTGTTAGAGGATTAAAATAAACAAAGTTTCAGAATGCAAGAAAATAAATGTTAACATTATTACTATTTCTGTCAAGAAACAAATAAATCTATCAGATATGAATGAATGCGTGGTATAGTATTAATATTGGTCACAGTAGTATAGACTAGGAGATTCTTTGATGGAAGTAGTTGGTTCTGGTGACCCACTGATTCGAATGTCTTTTACATCAATAGGATTTGAAGAAATGGAGTATCTTGGGCTATATATCAACGACTCATCATAAGGATTTTTCTTAAAATAAACTCTAGCAGAGCTCTCATCTTTCTGTTTTGATGACAGCCAGGAGAATATAATCGTGGTTATTCTTTTTCTGATGGCATCAGTCAGAACAACAAAGATGAGTGCATCCACAAACCCTTGAGCATTGTTTCCAATCCCCTAAAAACAGATAATAGTTCAGTTTAAATAAATGTGACGAAATTTGACTTCCATATTATTCTAGACTCATGATCCAAAGTCCATTTAATTATTGGGAAAGTAATAGCAAGTGGGACAATGAGAAATGGGTGGAGTTAATATGAGTAACATGAAGGTAACTAAAGTAAACACAAAATAGTAGATGAACAATTATTTTATCAAAATTTGTGTACAGAACAAGACTTGAAATAGTTTAGCTGCATCGTATTAAAAGGAAGGTAGGCTGTAATTATATTCATAGTAAAGTGTAAACCGCTAAGGGCAAACACGTGTGTATTGTAGTAGTTGGTAAACCAAACATAGTTCACCACAAGTTTAGTACACATCAACGTTACTCTTGCACGTGCTAGCTAAAGAGATGAGTTTCATATGGTTATAATTACTTTACTTATATGAACAATATTAAAATAACTTGTGTGGTGGGAAAATAATATGCAGGGACATAAGATACAAACACATGAAATACAAGAAGCACGAGTAAATAATCAAACTATTGAGAAACGCAGACAAGAAAATTTAAAATATACCAGTAAGTTGCAGGTACATGAAATAACCAAGAATACAGTATGGGTATAAGGACAATGAATTGGAGTACAAGAACTTACATGAACATAAGTATAAGAACATGCAAGAGTAAAGATTCAAGTACATGTACTAATGTGAGTACATACAAGGAGACAAGTGTAAGTAAATGAGTATATGAGGAAACTAGTAAAAGATCGTGAGTTCAAATTAGGACTTAAATTGCCATCCTTGCAAGAAATTGAGTGACACGAGCCCAATAGCAAAAGGAGATGCACAAAATATGCTTCTTTCCACATTATGTTGTTTTTTTTTGTTGCTTTTTTTCTTCTTCACATATCCAAGGTTGATGATACAGTAACACTTCTATTAATGACCACTCTGAGAAGCGACCGACCTCTCTGGAGAGACCAAATCAGGCTCCCCCGATTGCAACTACAACAAATATAGTGCATTTAGAACCTCCGAGAAGCAACCACCTCTTATTTCCGACCAGCAACCAATTTCTCGGTCCCATCTTGCTCAAAATAAATACATTCGCCCCTCTATGAGCAACCAGAGACCACACCTATTGAAAATTTGAGAGATTGCAGTCACGCGTAAGCAATAAAAATAGCGTACTACACTACTTCTACAGTATCCAGTTTTGTCTGGGGACAAAAGGTCTTCACTAAATTCTCGCTGAAAATTTGATGCTTCTATTTAATCTGAAAAAAAAGTGCAGGAAATAATGTCCACAGGACAGCTAGTGCGATTAGGAAAAATCACCTGGCTTGCTACCAAAATAAAGACTGGTGTGGTTGCTGCAAATACCACCTCAAACAATCCCCTTATTCTGGATAGTTTGTTTTTACAGAAAAATGCATCTCCAGTAGCATCACATCCTATCAAAGTAGATAAATGTGGTGGAGAAATAGCTAAGTTAGCTACCAGTAGCGAGCCACAAGAAGGCAACTGAGACTTCAGAATAAAAATTTTCTTGTAAGATACTTGTCATCAGGACAACTTTCAGATATCCACAACAAGACATGTATCACTTAATGAATGTATAATTAACTTAATTTTCCCCAACTCTTTATCACAAATAATGACATTTACAAAAGAACCTCTGAGAAAGGACCAACCTCTGAGAAGAGACCAAAAGTCCCGCCCCCAATGTGGTCACTATTCGGAGGTTTTACTGTATTTTCTATTAAAAACTCCAAATTATTGCCCCTTTATACTGTATACATGCAAGTAAAGTACACTTAGACAGAACAATACCCATAAAGTATACGAGTAATGTAGAATACAGTGTTCCAACTTACAGTTAGTAAAAGCAAAGCTTGCTGTGTAGAGTTACTTTCCTTCATCCAGACCAAATATATAGTTAGGATTATGGACCATATTCGTAGCAACGTGAAGACAACTGGTATAGCAATCAACTTGAAGTCTACTCTGTACAGCTGGTTGGAGTTTAGGTCAGTGTCACTTTGCTAGTATAACAGTTACACTGTGTAAGTACATTTGGTCAGTACCTTTAACTTAATACTGTAAACACTATTACAGTTTCTATGAACATCAGCCATAGGTTATAGCTATCTAATGACAAATACTATGGCCAGTCAAATGATTAGCTATTACCGAGTTATTTGAGTGGCATGGAAACTGACATAATAGAAACAACACACACAACTTAGTGGCCCTTACATGTAACTTCAAATGGCATAATGCAGAAATGTAGAGCAGAAGAATAACGCCAATAGTTAGAATAACCCACAAGTTGTATCCAAAAAAGTCCCCCACATAATCTATAGTGAGAATGCAATATTCACCATGACTGCTACTGTAGTTTTGATATGTCAACCCTTTCAGCCCACAGTACCCGGGTATACTCAGTGGTGCAGAGCCCAACTTGCTGGAGAACTTCAGCCAAGCAGTGATGAGCAGAGGCATGAGATAGCATAACACAGACAGACATTTGACAAAATGGCTGACATCATTCTTCTTGCTCAGAATGAGCAGGAATAAATGCACCGCCAGTCCAGTTGTCCATAGCATGGTGCAGACATTAAAGTACACTGTAGCCGCTCCTTGATATTGGCATAAGTCTGACCACCATGGCGCCTTTGAGTAGTGATTCAAATTTCCAAATATTCCCACAAGACTAGCAACCACCTGCCCTATGTTTCCCACTGAAATATGCACCAGGATTGTTCTGGCTATGGTCTGGTTTTCTTTGTTCAAAAAGTAAGTCAAAATGACGATGAAGGAGCCAAGCAATGACAGCCCACAGATCAAACCTACTACTGGTCTTAGATAATAAACATCTTTGTGTTCCAAGCAGCTGCTTATTGGCTCTTGCACCAAACTCATCTTTACACACTTTCAGACACAAACACACACCAATGACTGAGGCAAATCATGCTGGTGTGTGCCTATTATAACTTATTTACAACTACTACTACACAGCCCTATTAAGAAAGAACAGTAGTAATTTTTTTTGTAAAAAATCAGATTATAAAGTGTGTAATACTAGCTACTGAATGAACTCCCAACTGAGCCATAAGTTGTAGAAGTGTCACATGATTTGGCAACCATCTGGACCTTGCTTACTGAAGAGGTTGTGCTTTTGATCAACTTTGGTCTGCTAGAAAGACTTTGCGATGCTTCTGCACTGAAATTAAAACTGTCAGCAGTAGTAAAGTTGGAGTTATTGACGACCAGACACTTCTTTTGGTTGTCCTTGGAATTCTTGCAGAGTAAGCAGCAGAACTTGTGGAACAGGTTGACATAGCGTTGACGCACGTTGTGAGTGAAGATGACGAACAGGATGCAGTTAGTCACTCCTTGACCCGAGTCACCAATACCCTATATCACACACACACACACACACACACACACACACACACACACAAATGCATGTGCAACTCCACGACTGAACTAGTTCAAATTTACTGACATTCTCAAAATTAACTCATTAAAGCTCTAAGACTCAATCTGGCATCCCTTTCAACACAATGGCTGACTTGAATTTCGAAACCTGTCAGTGACTTGTTGACACACAGTACTGTGCCATGCAAACACTGACCAGCTTGCTCTCATCGTGGTACTATTGAAGTTCACTGAAACTTATCCCACGTAAAGATTGTTATTCACAGTTTCAGTTTTGGGGGAAAAAGCGGGCTATTGTTAGTGAGCTACAATATGCCATCAGCTTCATTCAATGTACACAGCAAGCAGTGTAGGAAGAGGTTTAGGCATTGGGGGGAGGGGGGATGTTTTTTTTTGTGGTTTAAAAGTGTTCATGTGAGAGATCATCTCATTAGATTGTGCCCCAAAATGATGGGGGGCTCCAGCCCCCCCCCCCACCCTTCCTATGCCACTGGTACATAATTCCTATTTATGTCTCCATAACAGCCTATATGAATAGACATGACCCTTACACACACACACACACATAGCATTAATTCAGTGTGCAACAGAGTTGGGGTTGATTATGATTACAATCGTAATCGATTACAATCGATTACAAGGTTTTGCGTAATCGTAATCATAATCATGTGACTAATTGTGGGTGTAATCGTAATCGTAATCATAATCATATTTTTGTAATCAAACCCATAGAACTATTACTGGTAATATTAGCAGTGAAGTAGAACAGCAAGTGTTTGCTATAATTAGTTGTGACACAGCAGTTTTTAACTAATACCTATTTTTACAGTGTTGATTAGTGTTCTATTGACACCTAATAGTCTACAAGGGAGAGCTTGTCTAACTGTGCTTGTGTGTGTGTATGTGTGTGTGTGTGTATGTGTGTGTGTGTGTGTGTGTATGGTGGGGAGGTGGATCATTTTATCATTCATGACTGGCTCTGAATGCCTTGAGAGCTAGCTGCTTACTGAATTCTAGAAAGCACAACATTTGTTTAAAAACTTATGTTTCTTCGTTGCAACAATCTTTAATTTTTGACATTGTAATCGTAATCATAATCGTAATCAACACACTGTAATCGTAATCATAATCATAATCGTATATTTGACTGTGTAATCAAGAGGTGAAAACTGTGCTGACGGGTGTAGCTCATAGTGAGCTCTCTCTTAGAAATACAAGGATGAAACTTGAAGGCAAGAATAGTAAAATGAAATAAAGCTAGGCTTGCTTGCTTGCCATTTATGCTGAAGATACTCGATAATGATGAGAGGTAGTTGACTACCCTCAAAAGCACTCTATTCTCATAAGGCAAAATGAAGCCAATTCAAACTCAATTATTCTAGTCTATTTGTTAGACATGTTTAGTCTAGTAAAATACAGTTTATTCAAACTAAGAAAAATACACATTTACTCTCAAACCAAACAGAAAACTTATACGTGCATTCACACAAACACACACACACACACACACACACACACAGAGGGAAGGGACATAGAGAGGGGTAACATTAAAGCATGATCATGTGACTCTTCTGTTTGAATTCATCCAATAATTTAATTTGGAACTGTTAATGGTAACTCATCAGCATGCCAAGTTTTGTTCCGTCAGATGATTTTGATTCTAGGTTTTTAAAGACAGTTCTGCCATAGCTGCAAACTGGAGTCGAAACCATGGTAGCTATCACCTATTATAATATATTAGTAGTACAACACGTAACTTGCCCATTCAAAAATGTATGGGAAAAATTGCTGTTCAATTTGAATAGCATGGGAAAAGTGAAACAGCACAGTTACAGCCAAGCCATTTTTAAAAAAGTGGGGTATTATTTTGAAATACCACAGCAGTGGAAAACTGAAATAATGATCTGATTGGTCACGGCAATCTCTTCGTGACCTTGCTGCTCTTTTACCCGCTAGGCAATGTCACAGTGAAATTCCAGGGAAATGCTATTTAGCAACGGTAAGAAAAGTATGAATAATAGCAGAACTGGGATGAAAAAAACTTCTTTGATGGAAATATAATACAAGATTATGTTTTTTTTTAGCTGCAGAAATGAACTGCTATCTTTGGCTATAGTATTAACATATGATAGCATGGAAAACTGTGGTATTAAAATAAATAGCACTCGTGCAGCAAGAAATTTCACTCGGCTTCACCTCGTGAAAAAAATTCTCACTCCACTCATGCTATTAATCCCGAATACCACAGTTTTCAATGCTATTATATCTCTAAATACCATGGCAGCCAAGTGAAAGAGTACAGGAAGTGGGCATGCATGTAGTGCTAGCCTTGGAAATGTACAGTTCGAGTGGTTTCTAGTTGGATACTATGTCACTTGAGCACAGAAGTTCTATTTGTATTTGAAGGAATTAGTTCAACAGATTTAGAGGAGCCATAGGTTGAGAATGAGAGGATGTTAGTCCTAAAATACAGAGAGAGAGTGAGAGAGAGAGTGAGAGAGAGAGTGAGAGAGAGAGAGTAGGTGAAGTATACAAACAGTGCTTCTTTTGAAAAACAGCCCACTGTGACAAGTTCTTATGTTTGATTAATTTCTTAGCAAAGCAACAAAACGACAACTATTTGGTCTTAAACAATTTCTCTATGAAACCCCGCAGACGGTACATATAAAATTTCACAAATGTCATGTGACAGCTTTTAACTTGTCTAGTATATTATTTGTGATAGATACATAGATATAAAGATGGTTCATCTTTCACCATAGTACTACTAGAAGGAGTGTACTGTGACCAGATTCTGCTGACTCACACTACAGAGTACTAATCTCTCCAGCGTCCTTTCCACTCACTTAACAACCTTACCTTTTACAGCACTCTAGACTCATCGACAAGGAGGTATAAATTAATAGTGAGGCTAGCAATGGCCGACAGAGTGCTGACAGAATCACACACACTCTATACCTGCTACAATCTATTACAAATGGTGTATGACCACAGCAGACAGGGGTCTATACAGATAACTAATCTAGAAGGAGAAAAATCAGCTTTTAGGAGGGGTAGTGAGAGTAGAGACCCTTGCAAACTTAAAACATGTGGAAGCAAACTGACTTCATGTTGCATGGAAAAATGTTGGTACAGGGGTGGGGAAGGGGTGTGTGTGGGGTGTGGGGGGGGGGGGGGGGGGATGGATGCAACCCTGTACAAAGAGAGAAACAAATCAGTCTTTCAACCTCACTCACCCCCACCAGACCCATTTATAACTCCTACACTCTAGGGCAATCAAACAAACCCCCACCCACACCCTATTCCCCTCCCCAAGAGTTTCACAGTACATTTTGTGCTGTTGCAATTTCCTCCATTCCAATTTTAGTCTTACAAATGCATACAGAGGATATAATGTCCAGTATCATCCTGTAAGAAGGCTAGCACTAGAATACAAAAAATGCAAATTTTCTTGCTGCTGCTAGGCGGTCACGCGCTGTGCACTAAGCAGGCACTGTGAACCGTGCAAGCAAAGCTCCTTGAGTCAGGCTAGGATCACAGGAGAACAGGCCTTTCCTCACAGCAAGTGGTGTGGGCACCAGAAGTCCCACCTGAACCATTGCTGTTTCATGAGGAAAGGCCTTGAATTTGCACCCCAGCAAATGCCAGGTACCCAATCATAGCTGGGTGGACTGGTGGGAGGCAGATGGAAAACCAGATGGAAAGTTGCCTCTTGAACTCAGGGACCTCAGGCCCTGAGCCAAGGACACAACCACTACACCACATAGCCACCACCCACTAGGATACACACGCACACAAAGGCAACCAGCTATATATACGGACTATGACTAAAGCACACTCTAGAATTTTAAAAACAAATATAAAAATGAATTCTTTAAATACAATGATGAAACTATCACAGCTTGTGTCATTTAACCGTATGAGCAATCATCACAAGAAACTCACAGCAAGGTACATGAGGGCCATTTCCAAATGGTTACTATGGTGGTGGTGATGACCAGTTGCTTTGATTAAATTGTGAAGAAACGACCATATCCTCAAAAAAACAAAGGCCACTGGTATAAAGATGAACTTGTAGTCTATACTTCTTGACAACTCCTTGAAGTCAGACCTTCTCTTCTTCTACACAAGAACACACACCACATAAATTTAGAAACCATAGTGTTTACTTGAAGAAAACAACAACAATGTCTTAAGTCATACATGTCTAAATCACATGTTAGCAACTCTAACTGCTGTTGACAAATGAGATCACATGACAAAAAGAATGTAACTATATAATTTTTAAGTGAAAAAGAAAGGAAATTTTTATGAACAACCAAGGAGATAAGTTTGAATGAATATATATACCTAATACGTTTTAAATTAGATTCAAAACTAGTGTTCCCACGAGTCATTAATACAGTGTAAATACACTAAATAGAGTACTTAAATAAACTTTGAAATTTTTCTACTGAAGTAAAGATAAGCCACACAACCATGCAACAGTACCTGTTGCCTAGATCTGGTAATGCATACAGATAGCTAGAGTGCTAATAGCTGAACTAATTACTCAAAAGTCGCACCTCTTGGCGAATTTGTAGTGCAAGAGAAAAGTAGGTGATAATAATAACCAAACTAGTGAGCAGAATCCACAGGTCATAGCCAAATGCAAGTGCATAGTAGTCCATTTTCTTCAGGTAAATGTCAAAAATAATAGTGCCACACCATCCAGAGGTACTCCACGGAGAGAATCCCAGCCGGTTTGTCTGTTCAAGCCAAATACAATTCAGCAGGGAGATGCCATAGCACACAGTGCATGCACCCCAGTTGAAATAACGATTTTCTCTCTTTAAAAGTTTGCTCAGCCTGGTAATCACCATGTACATGTATATGGACAACATCAAGGTCCACAGGACAGAAGCTATTGTGAAGTAGTGAGCAACAAAGGCTTGGACTTTACAAACATAATCAAACCTCTTTGGAGTCAAATTAATCTTATAGTCGGTTTTTGTATGGTTAAAATGTCTCCCAAAGCTGGTCATTTCCCCTATTAAGTTAGCTACACCTACAGCTAAGTCAGACACTGACAGATGAACCAGGAGAAGGCGGGCATTGGTTCGCAAATCTCGAAAAAAAAAGTAGGAAAAAATAATGATTAGAGATCCAATAATGGACAATACGCAGGTGACTCCAACGATGGTCCTCGCGATATTGTTCTTCTTCACGATAAACGGTGGAGCAACCGTAATGGAATCCGGCATAGTAAAACTTTCGCCCCCATCACCAACAACAAAACCATCCATCTCTTCTACTTTGGAAATAAAGTCATAACCAACAATCTGTAGTCGTCGAGACCCTTTTCCTAAGCATTCCAGGTCATTCGTCGCGAGTATTACCGCGAAGTAGTGTGGTGGGCGATACCCGGATTTATGTTTTCGATATCGATACCGAAAGTACTTTGGTGGTATAGATACCTCCTATATCGATACCACGCATGCGCACTAATTAATTAAATTATTCTTTTGAATTTAGATGAATTGCCAAAAAAAATGATTTGGAAGAGTATTACATGTAAGCAAAGCAACTACTACGGATGAAAAAGTTCGCTATTTTGATTTAGAAAGAGCATCATGTCAATGTTCTGTGGTGTGATTCTGCTTCTTCGCTCTGAAATGAGGGAGAAATCATTTATCATTTACAGTGTATTTCTATTCAGCTCTGGAAAGAACCGCTAGAGATTAACCACATTAAATTAACCACATTAAATTAACCACCTTTACCAAGTGTTAATGTTGGCCACAATGAGATGTCGGTAACTGTATGGAATGAATTGCTGCTTATGCTAGAAACGTCTTGCAACGGACTTTCCATAGCCTGTTGGTAATGTATCCCGATTGCTTCCAACTGTTTCTCCTTCAGTGTAAGTCCGAATACTCGAGCACTCTCCGCCACCGCTGCAGTTACATCCATCATGTCGACAGTAATTTCAGCGCGCTAAAATCACCTGAGCTAAATTACCACGTAATCAAAGCTATATTACCGCAGTGGTTACACTTGTGCTGACAGTGCAAGACCAAACGCATACGTGAACTTGATCAGACCCTTTCTTTCTCTTCATATTGGGTAAAGGGTCTATCCCGCGACGCCCACCACTACCGCCAAGCTGCTTCTCTGTAAAGGGTTCAGATATGGAGCGTTTTTTTTTATCGTTGACTGCGTGATGATGCGCCGGATACGGAATATAGGAGGCGTAGGCATTTCACAATACTGGGTCGCTTTCCCCATTATTATAGGGTCGTCTTTATTCATTTTTCAAATGATGAGGTCGGTCTCTCGTTTTATGGCGAAGCCGCCTGCACCATTGCCGCCGCGCAGAATATTGCAAGCCAAAAGACAGCACTTTGTTGTTTTGTATTTACTAGGCAGGAAATTTTAACTAGGACATGACTTTGACTTTTACCCAGCACCACCAAAATTGAAGAGCAACAGTGGCCTGTGATCAGGGAGGGGGGAGGGGAGGGGGTCTAAAACTGTCATCTGAAATGATAGCATGACAGGAGCTTTCATATTTCAGCTGCAAGCACAGCACAGTAGGTTGTTTGGATTTAGCTATCTTAGAGCCAATCAAGGATCGGTGTCAACACAGATGACTTGCAGTATGACAAAAATAGCATATCTGTCTTCATGACAGCCACTAGCAATGGTGGAAGCCTGGCTCGGAAGAAAATAATACAACTAGCAAAAATTGGTCTTTGAATTAAAGAGCTAAAGAAATTGAAACTGATGACAATACAAAGCTTCTTCACAATGCAATTGTACAGCAATTTCCATATTTTGAAACTTTGTTAAGTTCATAAACACGACTTATGTTGGATGAAATATCTCAAAAAAAACAACAAACAGTCAAAATAGAGGAACCAGAGAGTAGAACCACAAGGTACTAAGGACTATAAGGAAATTATTCAGCTTACTCAGACACAGTTTTAGTGTGATAGATAAACATTCCAAACATATTGTCTCAGTTTGTCCAAGTAATTATTCCCTCCATTGAAGATGGCAACCTTGAATCAAATATTCTTATACATTTAGATTACGCTAGTGTCAACAATGATTCATTATCTGGTATGCAGCTGACTCAAATGAGCTTGCAGTTCCAGCTAAGTAATATATGCTTATGTACAAATTACATTTTGGTCACCCTTTCAAGGAGAGTTTTAGCATAGACAATTGGTGAGAATGGACAAGGTGCATGCTATGATCATTTTTTTAGCCTCTTCTGTTCTTTTAATAAACACATGTCGTGTCATCTTCCTTCATATGGGTCATCATTAAATGAGTTAAGTATCTTCTAAGATATGTAGTGGAAATGTGTTCTTACTGATACCTGTATATGAATCTTCAACCTAATGGTGACTTCACTGTAATGAACTTGGTATTGTCTGGTAAAGATGGCCAGAGGCAACTAATACTCAATGGCAGCTATCTTGCTTACTATATTGATATAGCTAGAGCAGTCGATATTTAAGCTAAGATGCATACTGTTGACAACAGAATGCATTTTTCTTTTCCTCATTTCTTCCTATAGCAAACAATAATGGCGAACATGAAAGTGGGCATGTTACGGCAAACAAGTTTAGTTCATCATTTTTTCTCCTTCCTCTGTACATTATATAATCTGTGACTGGGTCAAAAATAAAATGTACAAGCAATTAAAGAACTACTTACACACCCATTTTACATATGGACAACTATAAATTTATACAGTTCACATTATAATATTTTTACGCTAACATAATTCGTTACCTGGCTACCAATGATAAATTTGTTCACATGAATTAATTTCTCAAATAATTACATAAAAATTTTAATTGTGTAGCCAATGTGACAATGTGTAAAGAGTTAATAACATGTCCCATTAAAGTTTTAGAACCCTGCAATTACTCCACACTGAATTCTTCTAATCCAGCATAGTTTCGGCAAGTCCAACAGCATAGATGTTGAATCTGCTTAAACCCGCAATGGAAATCCAATCTTGGGAGACGCCTACATGCTGGATGTTTATCTCTTATACAACCTGCAATTTTTATAGGCTATTTAGCAATCAAGTAAAATAATAATAACTACAAGCAAAAACCAAAGGCAATTCATTTTAATAATACTGTTCTCACTACTGACCATAATTGAGCTGCCTTCAAGGCTTACTGTACAACACCATAATTATTACCTGATCATTGTCACACTTCAAATATGAGCTAAAATGATAATTTAAATGTTTTAACTTACACTTGTCTACACAGAAGTCAATGCTTCGAGGTTCTGGTAACCCAGTTTTCCTGCACTTATCTATATCTACTTCTTCCCGAGTCATTGGTACAAAGCAAGATACTTTTCTTCTTCTGTATCCACCTCCACAACCACGTGGACACTGTAGCACAAAGTTACATTTAAAATATACTTGTCAAGTTTTTAATTAGCAATGTGAGTAACAATGATAGGTGGGCAAGAGAGAGCTAGTGAATACACAACATATTATACATGGGGTGTGTCCATATATTCCAAACAATAAAAGGTGGATGTTTCAAAACATACCTCACTAAACTGTCTAACTACGAAAATTGGCGTGAGCAAGCATTCGTTGGGGAATATCTCCAGGCAAGTTTCACTAATCATTGGCATCATTCCAGTACACTCTGAACTAGGACGAAGGCGACCTCCTGGGAAAGTACGACAGGAAACGCTCCTTGACCTTACTCCATCTCTACACATCATAGAACACTACAGAAAAAGAAACAATATAGCTGTAAATTCCCTTTAAAGAAGCACCAGAATAACTAGACCTAGGTTCTTCCTTTGATGCTACTATTATCTAGAGCTGAGAAGTCAATTTCTACCCGTCCCACCAAAAAAACTGAGTCCCGTGGGCAATCAATGAAGAATTTTCATGACCTGTGGCTTAATTCAGTACTAGACTACTGGATGCCTGCCGTTACTTTCCGCAGGAAGATTTGGGCCTGCTCTGTTAGCTTTGCATGATCTGGTATGAGGAGCTTGAGCTTTTATGACGAGTTTGAGCTGTATGAGAACTTGTAGCTTGTGATGAGTTCGGAGTGTGCATAAAGAAAAGGATTGCCTCCTGCTACTCTTTAGTCTATAGGTGCAACTTTGTACCCTAAAATCTTCCAGCAAAATGATTTTGCAAGAAGACGATTTTCAACGCCCTCAAATTCCTTTAAATGGAACTTTGCCGCTATTTCACCATAAACCAATGCACTACACCCAGCTCCATTTCAAGTAGTTTAAACGGAAGCATAAATTAAAACTAGAGGATGAGAGAGCAGGATTACTACGAGATACCACAGCTATAAATGTTAGATACCTTTTAACAAACTACTTCATGAATAACAGCTGCTATGTCAACACATGCTTTTTTGAGCAGTATAAATGAGGTGACACCACATATGAAGCTGGCACTTCTGTAAAAAGGAGGGTGTTGCTGTGATATTTATAAATAAATAAAGGAACAGCATTATCGGCCAGCAGTTTCCGAAGTTTCTAGTTTTATTGAATGAGAATATAGTCCATTAATGCACAGCTACTATCACTTAAACATATTAACTTGACAATGCAAAGGTTTTCTCAATATTAATGTTAACAAAAAATATGAATACCCATGATGCTTACTTCACCAAAGTCTGTATCATTTGTCCACCTTGTCTCTTCAGAAACTAAAATAATTATATATATATATATATATATAATATATATTTATTGCAGCTTTGATATTTTTACTTGAATATTTCCGCATCACGCGAGCGTTCTGTATTCTCCCATATTGTACGGTTTATATTGTACGGTACACTACGCATGCGCGTAGCGAGTAAAATCAATGAAAATTTAATTGTAACCGGTTGAGAAAAAATATCAAGGCAGCAATAAATCACTTATCACACTCGTCGTACAATATGGGAATGATATTTTACTCTCACGCCACATTTTCACTCGCCTTTGGCTCGTGAAAATATTTTGCGTGCTCGTAAAATATTTTCCCATATTGTACTCTGACTCGTGCTATAAGTATTATATATATATAATAAATATATATATAATATAATATATAATACTTATAGCACGAGTCAGAGTACAATATGGGAAAATATTTTACGAGCACGCAAAATATTTTCACGAGCCAAAGGCGAGTGAAAATGTGGCGTGAGAGTAAAATATCATTCCCATATTGTACGACGAGTGTGATAAGTGATTTATTGCTTCTTTGAAATTTTTCTCAACCGGTTACAATACAATTTTCATTGATTTTACGCGCTACGCGCGCGCTACAAGTAGCGTACAATATAAACCGTACAATATGGGAGAATACAGAACGCTCGCGTGATGCGGAAATGGAAATATTAAAGTAAAAATCATCAAAGCTTGCAATAACAATGTATAGTAATAATAGATATAATATATATATATATAAATATAGATATATAATATATATATATAATATATATATATATATAATAATATATATATATATATAATATATAGTTATCATTCAAATAAATACTCAAGACACAAAAGAATACCTGAAGATAACACAATCGATGCAGCATCTCTTCCAGCAATGTTTTCAGTACGGCAGATATATGTGCCATCGTTGGAGGAACCAAAGTTTGCGATAGAAAGTGTGCTATCTCCCTGTTCTGTAGTTAAACTGTGACGGTAAACACATTCAGAGCAATTAAAAAATGATCAAGTATTAACATCAATATCTGCATACATTTGATAAAATTTAAAATGCAAGATTTCAATATTTTGTTGTGAGTTAAAGCTTTAACTTACACTCCATCAGTTATGGGAATTTCCATGCCACACCCACTCGTCTCATTGACGAAAAACCAGCCAGTGGAAGGATCATTGATTCCATTGGTTTGACAAGATAGTGTAACTGCCTCTCCAATAGTTGGCCTCCGTACTGATGTGCTGCCAACACCAAGTGACATAGGAGGGTCAACAACTGACCTGTCTATTCTTGCTGGATCTAAAACAAAACAATTGCAAGATCTGTAGCAGCAAACACCTACTACTACTACTACTACTACTACTACTACTACTAGTGGTGTGCTCGAATAGCGCAAATGCATGGCGAGCGAGCAGACTCTTTTTACAAAAAATAGGACAGAAATTACATCTAACAGTGTAACCCTTTCCATTCTCAGTTAGCATCAAAGAATCTAAAGTCTCTGATCCCAGACTAAACTAACAGAATTACCTGAATAAACTTCGAAAGCAGTGGCAAAGAAGCGCAGCTTGACAAAGACTTCACAATTGTTTCAAGAAGAGAGTAGCTGTAAACTTTTTGGTTGAAACAAAGTTGCGTCTGCAGCAGGATTCTCCGCGCTCGTTAATTGAAAAATACTGGAACTGTGAACGCTTTACCTAACTTACGTAATTAGAAGCGCGGGCGAAAACAGAGGTCTCACGTACCCCATAAACAGATAAATAAATAAATAAATATAGCGAAATCTCGATTGAGTTACCCCTGATAGTGTCTTGCTTGCTTCGCTCGCTCGCCAACTACTACTACTTATGATAATAATAAATAAATAATTATAATAATAATAATAAACACCAAAGGTGCGAACCCTCTACACTATGGGGGGTGTTACCCACAAAAGCTAGTACCTATGCAGAGCTGACGGCTTCACGTTTTCTTAAAAACCAATCCTAAATTCAGGAAAGTAGCACAATAAAATGTTTAAATTGTTGTTTTGAGTAAGTTCATACCTAAATCGATGGTTAATTGCCGGTAACCTCCAAAATCAGAGCATGGCAGACAAGCAGATAGATAGACAAACAAACAGACAGGACAACTACTATGACCCTCTTGTGTGTGCTCATGGAATAATAATAATAATAATAATTAAT
>WLWD01004962.1_pt1 | contig 26276 bp, 8 predicted proteins | sample 6712731 | NCBI WGS metagenome assembly WLWD01 (sample SAMN12718690, study PRJNA576275) | sponge metagenome | isolation source: marine sponge | host: Mycale hentscheli | place: New Zealand: South Island, Marlborough, Capsize Point | collected 2014-11-01 | reverse complement strand
GGGTTATCAGGTTGGGTCATTGGGTTGCCTCCACATTTGCTTAAGTCACAAACATGGAACGACTTGATGGCTCAACATTCAACACCTAATCCAGAAAAACCGGCTTTGGCTTCGCTCTCTACGTTCACTCCGCCAAAGCCAATAGCGAAGCTGCAATAGAAAGCTAAATTACAGACCTCAGATTACACTACCAGGTTCTTCCAGTGCGTAATCAAGCACGATGGACTCGACAGCAGGATCGACTCGGTTCTTGATGTTCGGGCTGCGACGGTTGCGATCAAGAAGCGCTTCGACTCCTCCTTCATCCGCCGCCGCTTTGTATCGGTAGAATGTATCGCGCGACAATCCCATCACCTTGCAGGCTTTAGAAACGTTTCCGAGCTCTTCAGCCAGATTCAGTAAACCGACTTTATGCTTGATGACTTTTTCGTTAGTATGGATCATTGAGAGTTACCTCGTTGTGTTTTGATATTGTTTGGTAACTACATCAAAACGGGTAACTCTCATTAAATCAACCCTCGCTTGGTAGTGTAATCTGAGGTCTGTAATTTATTTCTTTAGCGATGTTCGTTTGGCTTAGGCGAAGTGAGCGTAGCGAACGAAGCCAAAGCCGGTTTTTCTGGATTAGGTGTTGAATGTTGAGCCATCAAGTCGTTCCATGTTTGTGACTTACGCAAATGTGGAGGCAACCCAATGACCCAACCGGATTACCCTAACCTATATGAAGTAGTGATGGAACAATTGATTCAACATGGCCCCCAGGCTTTTCGTGATGTCATTACCGCGATGATGAATCAGGCCATGCAGATTGAGCGGTCTCAGTTTCTGGGTGCCGCCCCTCACGAACGCAGCAACGACCGTCAGGGCCATGCCAATGGATTCAAACCCAAACAGGTGGACACGACTCTTGGGACACTGAATTTGTCGATACCCAAGACCCGTAACCACGGTGAGTCCGGGTTTTATCCACAGTGTCTGGAACAGGGACGGCGTAGTGAACGTGCTTTGATGCTGTGTGTGGCAAAGATGTACATCAGCGGGGTCAGTACTCGTCGTGTGGAGAAGGTGCTGGATCTGTTTGGTATTGAGAAGATCTCCTCCACTCAGGTGTCTCGTGCGACGGCCCTGCTGGACGATGCTCTATCGGTTTGGCGTGACCGGGCCCTTGGAGAGATTCGGTATCTGGTACTGGATGCGCGTTACGAACGGGTCAGGATGGATCATGAGGTGGTGGATGCGGCGGTGCTCAGTGCGGTGGGTATATTGCCGGATGGCAGACGCAGTGTACTGGGCGTGCAGATCGCGACCAGTGAAGCGGAGATCAACTGGCGGGAGTTTTTACAGTCTCTGGTAAAACGGGGGATGCACGGCATCATCTACATTGCCAGTGATGACCACGCGGGCCTCAAAGCAGCGAGACGTGCTGTGTTTCCGGGGGTACCGTGGCAGCGTTGTCAGTTCCACCTGGCACAAAATGCGGTCAATCATGCGCCGACAGCAAAGGTTCGTAGTCGGATTGGTGGTGAACTGCGTTCGGTGTGGAATGCGACGGACGAGGCATCTGCCCGCGCTCAGTTGGAGCAACTGGCGGCCCGTTACGAGTCAGATTACTCAAAGCTGTCGCAATGGCTGCTCGATAACGTTCCTGAAGGACTGACGGTGTTCAATTTACCGGAGTCGCATCATCGAAAGATGAGAACGACGAATGGAATTGAGCGTCCGATCCAGCAGGAGATTAAACGGCGAACCCGGATTGTCCGGGTCTTCCCGAATGAGGCATCTTTACTCAGGCTTGTCAGTGCCATCCTCGTCGAGATTGACGATGAATGGAGCAATGCCGACAAGCGATATATCGTGTGGAACGACGATAATGACTCAACCTAAATCAAAGTTACAGACGTAGGGTTGCACAATCACCTTATCCCAGTTTTCCCTTTTTTGACGAGGTGCACTTACGACTTGAATTCAAGCTGAGTAATAAGCATGAGTTAAGAAATTTAATCCAGACAAAAAACCGGAGCCTTGAATTTATAGAAGAAGCAGTGTATCGACTGCGGAAGTAAAGGCTTTTGGAAAGTATGGAGTTTATGTGGAGTCCCCATGGAGCTAATTGGTAACGATGGAGTTGGCAATTACAGGGCGATAAACTTTCAGCATGGCAAGATTTGTTACTTCTTACTGATGATTGAAAATTCTGAATAGCGGCCATTCACAGAAAGGTCGAATCGCCCACTAACCATCTGACTTTTTTGTTTAAACGTAATAATTCTGAACGATTTGTAAGCCATATGCCTAATTCAATTGTCAACATTCTACAAGAAAGAGCCCAGTCTCAACCTGATAAGCGGCTTTACACTTTTTTACAAAATGGGGCTGATGAGTCGGCCACGTTAACCTTCGGAGAGATGGAAGAAAGAGTGCGTGCCCTTGCTGCAAGGCTGCAGCAACAGTATGCCCCAGGGGAACGGGCCTTACTGCTTTATCCTGATAGTCTGGAGTATATTATTGCATTTCATGCTTGTTTGTTCGCAGGTTTGGTCGCTGTACCCGCTTTTCCACCGAGGCGTAACCGGTCAGATACACGGTTACAGGCGATTGCGAAAAATGCGAATGCCAGTGTTGCGTTGATTCCCCAAAGTATGTGCGACGACTTGCCTCAACGTTTGGAGCACAATCCGGAACTTGCCCGAATGCAATTCCTAGTAACCGATGCGGGCCTTGATACCCATGCGAATCAATGGCGACCCATTGACCCCAAACTCGATACCCTGGCCTATCTGCAATACACTTCTGGATCTACCGGTGATGCGAAAGGTGCAATGATTACCCATGGCAACATCATGAACAATTCCGAGGCGGTACGCATCATTAAGGATCTGTGGGGCGAAGATACAACTGCTGTTTCCTGGCTGCCTATTTTTCACGACCTCGGTTTGGTTTTCGTCATTTTGCAGGCGGTTTATTCAGCGGTCAGTACCGCTCTGATGCCGTCGAACGTATTTGTTCAGAAACCTATTCGTTGGCTACAAGCCATTTCGCGATACCAGGCTACCCATAGTGGGGGACCTGATTTTTCCTATCAGTTGTGTTGCCAAAAGGTCAGCGAAGAAGAACTTGAAACATTGGACCTAAGTAGCTGGAAGGATGCATACAGCGGTGCAGAGTCCGTGAGAGTAACAACACTTCGGTCGTTCTCTGACTATTTCAGCCGTTGTGGTTTTAACCCACGGAGTTTTAGCCCGGGCTACGGTATTGCGGAAAATACGTTGTTAGTCTCGTACAACACCGGCCATCAACCCAGATATTGCGGCGTTGACGCCCGCCACTTTTCTCTCCACGGTGAGGTGGGCGAGGACGTTTTTGTGACTGACGAACTAGATCAAGTAACGGGTGATGCCATGGAGAGCCATCGGCAGTACATAGTAAGTTGTGGAACAATTGCTCATGGTGTGGAACAATTGCTCATGGTGTGGAATCGAGAATAGTGGACACGGAAAATTGGTCGATTAAGCCGCAGGGACAGGTCGGAGAAATCTTCGTCGCAGGCACCAGCGTGGCCGATGGTTATTGGCAAAATTCAGAAGCGACAGAAAATGTGTTCGGTCAGCGATTTGCAGGAGAGAGTCTCGAATACATGCGTACAGGTGATTTGGGCTTTTTTTTGGAGGGACATGTCTATATCACTGGGAGGGTCAAAGACCTCATCATCGTCAATGGTGCTAACCATTATCCCCAGGATCTTGAAACATCGGCACTACGTTCCCATGACGCGCTGAGTTTAAATGGTGGCGCCGCATTTTCTGTCGAAGTAGATGGGGCTGAGAGCGTCTGTCTGGTTTACGAGGTAACTCGTTCGGCAGTTCGAAATCTGGATCACAAAGCTGTGATTGATGCGATGCGCGAAGCCATAGCCAGTCATCACGATATCAGAGTCAGTACTGTCGTCCTGATCAAACCTGCCAGTATTCCCAAAACATCAAGTGGAAAGGTCCGTAGGAGCACCTGTAAGCAAGCATTTCTCGATAACGTGCTCAGCCAAATAGCGTGCTGGAGTGAATCTGGTGCTGAGTTTCCGAATACATCAGCAGTTGGTGAGGAAACAGCAAATACGATAGTTGGTAACTCTGAGCCTTTCGGTGCAGGTTCATCAAATACTGACGAAACATCGCCAAATGAAATGCCGTTGTTTGATGATGGTGGGTATTCGAGCAGCCAGATACAGCAATGGATCTTCAACTATCTTCACTTGAATGCAGGTGTCCCCGTTGAAGAACTGGCATTGGATAAACCTTTTACCGCTTATGGTCTGGATTCGATTACCGCAGTCAGGGTTTCCGGTGAACTGAGCGATTGGATGAAGCGTGAGATTTCGCCAACAGTGGTATACGACTATCCAAACGTTGAGGCTTTGGCCAACTATTTATCGGGAGATTCGGCCGAGTCGTCGTCTGTTTTTTCAGATAACGCGAAAGCATTCGCTAATGGGAGTGTCAATGAAAGGGGCAATGAGAATGATGTGGCCATCGTTGGAATGGGTTGTCGGTTCCCCGCCGCGAATGGTCTTGATGAGTTCTGGAATTTGCTGATTGAAGGGAAGAGTGGAATCTCGGAAGTTCCGGAAGACCGTTGGGATCACCGTCAATGGAGCGATCAATATCCAGCGATGAAGTGGGGTGGGTTTGTCGATAATGTCGATCAGTTTGATGCTGGTTTTTTTGAGATGTCCCGCCGGGAAACTGAGTATGTTGATCCTCAACACCGACTCCTGCTGGAAACCACGTGGCATGCGCTAGAGGATGCGGGTATTTCTGCGGATAGCTTGCGAGGTTCCGATTCCGGAGTTTTCATTGGAATCAGTACTCAGGACTATTCCCATTTGATGCAACAAGGTGTAATCGATGGTAATGCCTATGTTGGAATTGGTAGTGCCATGAGTATCGCGGCGAATCGTTTGTCGTATTTCTTTGACTTCCATGGCCCAAGCAAAGCGATCGACAGCGCTTGTTCATCTTCGCTGCTTGCGGTACACGATGCCTGTTTGAGCCTCAACAACAATGAATGCAAGGTTGCTGTGGTTGGTGGAGTCAATCTGATGTTATCAGAAAATCTCAGCCTGACCTTTGCTGCAGCCCAGATGTTGTCCCCAGAAGGGCAATGTCGAACATTCGATGCAGAGGCGAATGGTTACGTACGGGGAGAAGGGTGTGGTGTTGCCATACTTAAACCCCTGTCACAGGCGTTGGCTGATGGGGATCGTGTGTACGCCGTTATCAAAGGTTCTGCGACTAATCAGGACGGACGGAGTAACGGAATTACGGCTCCCAATGGTGTTTCCCAACAAAGGGTGATCCGACGTGCTCAGGAGAATGCGAGCGTACTCCCTTCGAATATGCGGTATTTGGAAGCCCACGGCACTGGTACCCCACTGGGTGACCCCATCGAGTTTAACTCGGTGGCAATGGTATTAGGAACGAATACCGAAGAGGATATCGAGTGTTTTATCGGTTCGGTTAAAAGTCATATTGGCCATCTGGAAGCGGCTGCTGGGATAGCAGGTTTAATCAAGTCAGCATTGATTCTCTCAAAACAAACCATCACTCCACATCTTCATATTACGAAACTTAATCCGTTATTGGAGACAAACTCGCCTCTAGCCATCACGGATGAGGCGCGTCCCTGGACCAATAAAGATCACCAATCTAGATACTTGTCGGGATATCAGCGCAAATTCCAGCCCAAATACCTGGGTATCAGCGCATTCGGATTTGGTGGCACGAATGTCCATGCCGTATTGGGGGAATCACCGATTCAAACTCAAATTCCACTGGTATCTTCGGGCGTTGAAGACGACGGTAGAGCAAATCTCTTTACTCTGTCGGCAACGGATCATAAAACTCTGGTTTCCCAACTCGGTAGTTATGCCCGCTTTTTAGGTCAGAAGCCGAACCTTTCTTTGGCTGACCTTTGTTTTAGTGTTCAAACTACGCGTTCTCATCTGCCCTATAGAAGTGGAATTGTGGCGCGCTCCAAGGATGAGTTACTTGATCATATCCAGACAGTGATGAGTCAGGAAAACGGTCAAAAAGGAGAGTCGTTATTGATATCTGGCCACAAGCGACACCAACGGCCAAAGTTGGCTTTCGCATTCACTGGACAGGGGTCCCAGTATTCAGGGATGGGGCGGCATCTTTATCAAACGTATCCCTGTTTCAAGTTTCATCTGGATGAGTGCGCCAATTATTTGTCTGAAGAGAATTTAATGGACATCGATTTACTGTCGTTGCTGTTTGACGATGAGTGCAAGGAAACACTGAATCAGACGCGTTATACCCAGCCTGCGATTTTCGCTTTTGGCTATGCATTGGGGAAACTCTGGTTCTCCTTGGGGATCAAACCTGACGCGGTAATTGGACACAGTGTAGGAGAATACGTTGCAGCCCACTTTGCGGGAATGTTCTCTTGGCAGGATGGTTTGCGTCTGATCGCAGAGCGAGGAAGACTGATGCAGTCAATGTGCAAAACTGGCTCGATGATCGCTGTTTTAGCGTCGCTGGATACGGTTCGTACATTACTTCAGGATTATCCTTTACTCAGCTTGGCCGCCATTAATACCCGCCATAGTAGTGTTGTTTCAGGGAATACAGCGGATGTTGAAGCCCTTGAATTATCTTTGTGGGATAAGGGTATTTCGTCTCAATTGCTCAGTGTCTCCCATGGGTTTCACTCCGTGATGATGGAGAACATGATGGAGGCGTTCCGTGCTGTGGTTGCATCCGTGCCAATGAACAATCCGGGCATGGCGTTCTACAGCAATGTACTTGGGAGAGCCGCTACCGGAGAAGTGGCGACCCCTGAGTACTGGTGTGAACATGTAATCAAAACGGTGCGTTTTTGTGAAAGTATCGAAGCGCTGTCCCGTGATGAAGAATACTGTTTACTGGAAATTGGTGCGAAACCGACACTGGTAAACATGAGTAAGGGGTGTGAAAACCCAGATCAGCGAATTGGCCTGATGAGTGTCAAGGGAGAGAACGACCAGGGAGAGGGGTTACTCAGCAGTCTGTCTCAGCTTCACTTACAGGGAGCCGGGATCGATTGGGCACAGCTTTATCGGGGCCAGTCCGTAAATCGTAAATCATTGCCACACTATGTGTTTGATCGTCAGCGCTACTGGCTTCCGGAAGTTGGAGGCAGGAAACCGAATATGGGTGAAATTCATCCATTGGTAGGCGAATGCTTGTCATTAGCTGGAGAGTCAGCGGTCTACTATTCCCATCATTGGGATTTGGGGGTGCTGTCTTACTTCGCCGATCACGTTGTTCTGGAAAGCGTGGTCGCGCCAGCAACCAGCCTGGTTGAAATGGTTCTGGCTGCGGGCCAGCATTACTTCGAGAGCGATGAGGTGATGATCAAGGATGCGCAATTTGAACAGGTGTTTACCTTGACGGATCGCGTTACTACCCATGCCCAGTTACGAATTTTGCCTTCCGAGGGATCGACGACGGAATGTGATTTCGTGCTATTTAGTCGACTCTCTGATGAGCCAAAAACACAATGGATTCGACATGCCTCAGGCGTGGTTGCGATGGCCTTCGATGAATCCCGAGGTCAGGAAACGGGTGTTATTGAGCGATTGAATAGTGAAGGCACTCTGCTCGGGGATGTCAATGAAGTCTATGATCTCTGTCGAAAACGGAATCTCAATTTGGGGCAGGCATTTCGATCACTATCCAGCGTTGTGATTGGTAAAGACGAGGTTCTGGCTCGTATCGAGTTGCCTAAAGGTGCTACCGAAGGAGTGTCCCAATATTTGCTGCATCCGGTATTGCTGGATGGGGCGTTTCAATCACTGGTGTCATTGGCGTTGGAAGGTTCAGGTGGAACCACCTCTGTTCCCATCGGTATTCAGAAACTGGTATTTCACCAACCAGCGGGAAAGGTGGCATGGTCCCATCTGGTGCGCCGTTACGATGATTCGGTATATGCTGATTTTCTGGCTGATGTGTTTCTTTTTGATGATCAAAATAATGCTATTGCAACGGTCATTGGACTCCAGGTAAAGGGGATCGATGAGGCTCGATTCTGGAATCAAAAGTCGATTCAAAGAATTGCTGACAACGGGGGAGCAGCACAAGCTCAACTGGAAGACAATCTATACGATATACGGTGGCGGGTAAAAGAATTGAATTTACTGACTCCGATTATTTTGCCAAGTCCGGAAAACCTGCGGAATGACTTGTATGTGTATACACAATCCCAGATGGCGTCCTTACCGTTCGCCGAAGCGCAACTGACTGCTTTACACGGGTTAGCGGATCATTTTGTCGATCAGGCGTTTAGGGTGTTAATCGATTCGGATCCGAACTTTGATACCTTGCCGCCGGATTGGGATCAGGAGGTACTGGAGACTCGTTGGAATATTGCTCCCAAACAGAAACAACTGTTTGGTCAATTGCTAAAAAGCTATTCAGCAAGAAGAACAACGACAACATCGTTAACTACCAGAAAAGATCAGGCATCACTAGCCGAGCTTGAAAATGCGATGGTAGCTCTCACCGAAGTTCACAATGGTTACGACCATATTGATGCCGAATTTAACCTGCTAAAACGATGTGGAGATCGGCTGTCAGAAGTATTACTCGGACGGGTTGATCCCCTGGAACTACTTTTTCCCGGTGGTGATATGAGTCTTACCGGAGCGGTGTATGAATCGTCTCCCAGAGCGAAAATTATCAATCACCTCATTGCGCAAATTGTTGATGAAAGTGTGAGGGCAGTTGAACCTGGACGAAAGCTACGGATTTTGGAAATTGGCGCAGGCACCGGGGGCACGACTGCCCACCTTTTGCCGCAGTTGTCCGCGGACACCGCGGAATATGTATTTAGCGATATCTCTCCTTTGTTCCTTGAAAACGCGAAAAACCGATTCAAGGATTATCCATTTGTGAGTTATACCCATTTTGATTTGGAAAAACCAATCGACGATCAGGGGCAATTTGCAGGTGGTTACGACTTGATCATTGCGTCCAATGTAATCCACGCTACTTTGGATTTGAAACAGGGTATTGATACAGTCAGAACCTTGCTGGCAGGGGGAGGGTTGATGTTGATTTGGGAGATCACCCAGCAGCAGGATTGGCTGGACGTGACTTTCGGGATGACCGAAGGTTGGTGGCGTTTTCAGGACAAGAACATCCGCCCGAGCTATCCTTTAGTCTCCGGTTCACAATGGCAAGAGCTGATTGAATCATCGGGATTCGATTCCTGTGAGGTATTAACCCCCCAGGATGATCAAGGCGATGATCAAGGCGATGGCCAGCAAGATAATCAGTTAGACAAGGCAAGGGTCGCTTCTGGGCAGTCGGTTATTATTGCCCGTAAAGAAATGGAAGATTCGTCGAATAGTTCAGATTTAGGGCATTGGTTGGTCGTTTCCGATGGGGAGGGGGTCGGAGAGTTATTAGCAACTCAGCTCACTGAGAATGGTGCAACTTCGACCAATGTCAGATTAGACAACAAGTATGTCGGTTCGACAGAAGGTTCGAGAAGCATCGATGCTTACAATCCTGATGCTTTTGAGGCATTACTTGGGGAGACTACTCCAATGGATATGAAGGGAATTGTATTCGCAAGTGGAGGTGAGGATACCTTTGATATTAATGCTTGTGATCGTTGCAGCGCGGGTTTACTGCATTTGTTGCAAGGCATGGTTAAGCGTTTTTCAACGGGAGTTCCGCAATTTTGTTTAATTACCCACGGTGTGATGAAGACGCCGGGAACAGATCAAACAGCGGTAGATCGAGCTTTGTTATCCGGCATGATTCGGTCATTTGCATTGGAAAACCCCATTTGGCAACCGATTCATATTGACCTTGATTTATCACTGCCAACTAAAACGAGGATCGATCAGGTTTGTTCCGAGATTGCCAATGTGACATCGAATGTCACGCCTGGCGGTAATGGGTTGGGTGACCAGGTCACACATTGCACCGAGTCCATGGTGGCGTATCGAGCCAATGGGGATGACTTGGACGGGGATCCCACGACCGATATGTTCCGAGATTGACTCGTTGTTCACTGGAGGGAAGTCCCGGATCCGATGAGCAACGGGTCGGCGAGCCAGGCACGTCAGGAGAGTCAGGCAAATCGGATAGCCATTCAAATATCAATTTGAATGTTCACGATGATGGATCGTATCTCATCACCGGGGGATTGGGTGGACTCGGTCTGCAAGTTGCTCGTTATCTGGCAGAACAAGGTGCACGACATTTAGTTTTATGCGGTCGGCGTGAACAGGACGAAATCGATCAAAGTTCATTAAAAGAGATCGGTGAGTTGGGTGTTTCAGTTCATTATATTCGAACCGATGTATCAGAACGTAATGACGTAGTGTCGTTATTTGAAGCCATGTCAGATCAATTTCCACCATTAAAGGGAATTATTCATGCCGCTGGATTTTTGCAAGATGGATTAATCGCCGATCAGGATTGGGAAAACTTCAGTTCGGTGTTTGGGCCCAAGGTTCACGGTAGTTGGTATTTGCATGAGATGAGTCAGGCGCTGGAGTTGGACTTCTTCGTGTTGTTCTCCTCGGTAGCTTCATTATTGAGTCCACCCTATCAGGCTAATCACTCGGCGGCGAATGCGTTTTTAGATACGTTGGCACATTTTCGGCAGTCCCGGGGGTTACCCGCTACTACCATTAATTGGGGGATTTGGTCTGAAGTTGGATCCGCAGCGGAAAAACAAAGCGATCGCCAAATGCAACGATTCGGTGTCGGTAGCTTTCCACCAGAGGCGGGCATTAAGGTGTTCGATCAGGTTATTAGAAGTTTGCCTCATCAAATCGCGGTTATGCCCATGGTTTGGGATCGATATTTTGATGTTTTCCCAACACTGACCCGGCTTGGTTTTTATAGCGACATCCTATTGGCGTCTGAAAAAAGTCAATCCACCGACGAGATTATTATTGACTCCACAGAGTTAGAAGAATTGGCGGCACAAATTGCGACCGCTAACCAGGAAGACTGCTTTCCGTTATATATCGAGTATCTAAGATCGCTGTTTGCCGCCGTGCTCAAAATGGAGGCCGGTGAGATTGATACCGGGAAAGCATTACAGAACATGGGACTGGATTCCTTGATGGCGGTGGAGCTGAGGAATCGAATTACCAAAGACCTCAACCGGGATGTCCCCATGGTTCGCTTGATGGAAGGTGCAACGGTGCTGAGCCTCGCTGAGTTTTGCATGGACGCCGAAGCAAGTGATTCTATTGAACGGGTCGAGGTCGTTGCAACTAACGAGATGACTGAAGAAGAAAGGTTGCTTGATCGAGTCGATGATCTAAGCGAAGAAGAAATTGAAGAACTGTTAAAGACACTGGATACGTAATCGTGAGTAAAGCAATGTCATCAGAGTTAAGTCTGGAGCAAAAAAGAAAGCTCTTACGGGAAAAACTGCAACGCAAAGCGCAGCAGCAAAAGAGCTATTATCCACTCTCCTTGGGACAACAGGCGCTTTGGTTTTTGGATAAAGATGCGCCAGGCAGCGCTTCTTATCATGTGGGTATTTCTTATCGAATCTGCTCTCCACTGGATATCGATTTATTTAGAGACTGCTTTCAGACCATTGTTAATCGTCATGCGGCGTTGCGCACCACATTTTGCGATGGCGACGAAGGAGTTCAACAAGTAGTGCATGGCTATACGGATGCCTATTTCAAAAATGTGGAGGTAATCGGAGTTGATGACGCTACCTTATTTGAGGAGACATCCCGAGCGTATAAAGCACCGTTTGACTTGGAACAGTTTCCGCTCATGCGTTTTCATCTCCTTACCCGTGCCGAGGATGAGCATGTTTTAGTCATGAATGCACACCACATCATCGTTGATGGTTGGTCAATTTGGCAAATACTGGAAGAGTTTTTCAAGTTATACATCGCGCGGTCACAGGGGCAGGAATTCGTATTGCCGGAGCTTTCGTATTCCTATCAGGATTATGTGCGTTGGCAACGCAGTTTTCTGCAGAGCGAGGAAGGTGATCGCCTTTGGAGTTTTTGGGAAAAAAAATTGTCGGGAGATTTGCCGGTGCTCAATCTACCGGTCGATCGACCGTATCCACCGGTACAGAATCACGAGGGAAAAATCCTTCTATTTGATCTTGAAGAGCATCAGTACAAGAAACTCGCCGCACTCGCACCGAAATACGGCGTCACGCTGTTTACCCTGTTTCTCGCTTCATACAACGCATTACTCCATCGAATTACGGGCCAGGATGACATTCTGGTTGGCTCACCTAGTACCGGCAGAGATCGACCCGAGTTCGCCTCCATCGTCGGCGATTTTATTAATACCCTGGTTTTACGTACCGATTGTTCTGGAAACCCAAAGTTTGTTGATTTTCTATCCGATGTAAAAAGCACCTATCTTCATTCACTCGAACATCAGGAATACCCCTTTACCGATATGGTGCGCCGCCTTAAACCTGAGCGGGCAGCAAGTCGAGCACCAATTGTGCAAAACGTTTTTGTTTGGGAACAGCCCCAGACCGAAGGTGAATTTGGTGAGCTTGCTGGTGTAACGGATTCCAGTATCCGTCGTCAGATTGGTAATTTGATTCTGGCTCATTACCCTTTGCCTCAGCAAGAAGGTCAGTTAGATATCAATTTTGTGGTAGTGGCCTATGGGCAACAGATCAATACCATGGCGTTGTTTTATCGAACAGACATTTTCGATGATGCCACTATTGTCCGAGTATCGGAGTGCTTTAAGAAGCTGTTGCTCGCAATCATTGATGACCCCACCCAGCGCATTGATGATATTGACATCTTACCTAACGATGATCGTCGAATGTTGGTGAGTGATTGGAACGACACCCGTAACGATTACCCCCGACATCTGTCACCGTCCGCACTGTTCGAGCAACAGGTGTCCCGAACGCCACACGCCAATGCGTTGGAGTTTTTGGATGCTAAACGTTCCGGCGATGGGCAAACAGAACACCTGACCTATGCTCAGCTCAATGCAAAGGCTAATCAGTTGGCTCACTGGCTTATTGAACGGGGAGTGATTCGTGAACAACGTGTTGCGATTTGTATGGATCGATCACCTTGGATGGTGACATCAATATTGGCGATTTTAAAAGCCGGGGCAGCCTACCTTCCATTGAGTCCGAATTATCCCGATGAGCGACTGGCTCTCATTTTGGATCATGCCGAGGCAAAAGTGGTGCTGACCCAGCCATCGTTAGCAGACCGGTTTAGTGCTCTGTCTATCACGACGTTGGTTCCAGAACATAGTGAGAAGCCATTGTCTTTACTGAGCGAAAACAATCCTGATTTACCTTCTGATCCGGAGGCATTGGCCTATGTGATTTACACTTCCGGTTCAACTGGTATGCCCAAGGGGGCGATGGTCGAACAAAGGGGGATGGTGAACCACCTTTACGCAAAAATTCGTGATCTCGATATTCGTGCCCAAGACAAGATTGCTCAGAATGCCCCACTGACATTTGATATCGCTACCTGGCAATGTTTGGCGGCACTACTGGTGGGGGGGCAGGTTTCCCTATTTAGTGATGAAGATGCCCATGATCCGGAGCGTTTACTAAAAGCTGCGGTTGATAGGGAGTTGACAATTTTACAGGTTGTTCCTGCCGTACTTTCCACCATGTTGGAATCATTGGAGCAACGTCAATCAGATATTAGTCCATCGCAATTAAAACTGCGGTGGTTGGTTCCGACCGGGGAGGCACTGCCGCCAGAGTTAGCGCGGAAGTGGTTGGCAAAATTTCCTGAGGTACCTTTGTTAAACGCCTACGGTCCCACAGAATGTTCAGACGATGTTTCCCACTATGCTATCTATGAGCCACCCGCGCCCGAGGTGCTCAATATGCCGATCGGAAAACCGGTACAAAATACTCAGCTTTATGTGCTCAACAAACAATTGCAGCCGAATCCGATTGGTATCCCGGGAGAACTGCATGTTGCCGGTGATGGTGTAGGGCGAGGTTATCTCGGAGAGCCGGATAAAACGGATGCGGCATTTATCCAGAACCCTTTTGCCCGTAATGAGCGTGAAAACAGGATGTATAAGACAGGGGACTGGGTGCGTTGGTTGCCAGACGGAAATCTGGAATATCTGGGGCGAATAGATCACCAGGTGAAAATGCGCGGTTTTCGCATCGAGTTACAAGAGGTTGAAGCGATATTGCAGCAACACGATGACGTTGTGGAAGCCACTGTGATCCTTTTTGAGCGATCCGAAACCGATAAATGGCTGGTGGCATTTATCACAACCGCCGTTACTACGGCGCCCGGCATAACCGTCCCAGATTTAACAGGGGCTAAGGAGGCAGAATACAGCGAAACAGAATCCGACCCTGATTTGCAAAAAGTTGATCTGCAAGCACAGCTGAAAGATTATCTAAAGGGAAAATTACCCGAGTACATGGTCCCTAGTGCGTTTGTTCCCCTTGAGAAAATACCACTGACACCCAATGGCAAAGTAGATCGCAAGCGATTGTATGTGTTGGCAGAAAATGAAATCCATTCCACCAATGTGGAATTTATTGCTCCTCGTAATGATGTTGAACAGCAGATTGCTGATATCTGGGCTGAGGTGATGGGAGTCGAACAGATCAGTGTGCAGGGCAATTTCTTCGCATTGGGTGGGCATTCCCTCATGGTGACTCGGGTCATTTCCCGCATTAGCGCTCAATTCGGTATTGAAATACCGCTACAGACGCTATTTTTATCGCCGACAGTGGAAGACCTTGCCAAGGCGATCCAGCGTCTTCTATTAAAAGATGATGACGGAGAGCGGGCAATTCCAATGATTGTTGCCGTAGATCGTGAGTCGACGTTACCGCTTTCATTCGCTCAGGAGCGACTCTGGTTTCTCGACCAACTAAACCCGGAAAACCCTTTCTACAATGCCCTTGCTGCACTTCGCATTCGTGGGAATCTTAATGTTGATGCCTTGCGCAAGAGTATGAAAGCCGTTGTTGAGCGACATGAAATATTGCGGACACGTTTTCCCATGCAAGGAGAAAATCCAGTGCAACGTATTGAACCTGCGGCACACTGGAATCTCGAATTGCATGTAGACGGGGTGCCTGATTCGGTTACTGGCGATCAGGAGCGAGGAGCCTATATCGAAATGAAGATTCAAGAGGTCGCCCGACAGCCTTTCGATCTCCAGCACGATCAGCCTATCCGGTTTCGACTTTTCCAGGTTGATGAAACAGAAGCTATATTCGTCGTTTGCCTGCACCACATCGTAACCGATGGGTGGTCAAGCGGGATACTAATGGATGAGTTAAGTCAGCTCTATCGTTATCACAACCGGGCTTCAGACCCGATTCCACCGTTGACGCCGCTTGGTATTCAGTTTGCCGACTACGCCAGCTGGCAGAGAAATTGGCTGTCGGGAGTTCGATTGCAATCCCAACGGGATTACTGGAAACACACACTTCAGGGCGCTCCCCAAGTGTTTACCATGCACACAGATCATCCTCGACCCGCGGTCCACAGTTATAAAGGGGATGCGATCCCTTTTAAATTATCGAAGGATGTAACCTCTCGAATTAATACCTTTTGCCGTCAGATTGATGTGACTCCCTTCATGTTTCACCTGGGTGTATTTTCAATTTTGCTGCATCACTACAGCCATCAGTCAGATCTCATCGTGTCTTCGCCGATTGCCAATCGGCAACGAACTGAATTGGAAAAACTCATTGGTTTTTTTGTGAATACTATTGTCTTACGGATCGATTTGACCGGGACAGTTTCCAGGGATGAGTTTTTTAAACAGATTCGGCAAACCACTATCGAAGCGTACGAACACCAGGATCTACCGTTTGAACAGTTGGTCGATATGATGAATGTCAGTCGGGACATGAGCCGTAACCCATTGGCTCAGGTTTCACTGGCTTATCAAAATATGCCCTTGCCTGATTTGGAATTGGATGAGTTGGATGTACAGGTTCTTGAATTCGAAGAACACACGGTTCGATTTGACCTAGAATTTCATTTGTTCGAATATCAAGGCGAAGTCAATGGGCGTTTGATGTTTTATAAAGACATCTATGAAAAAAGCACAATAGCGCGATTTCTTGAGCACTATACGCGTCTGATTGATGTGATGGTAAATGAATCCGACCAACCTATTAGCCAGTATTCGTTGCTCACGAAGGAAGAAAGGCAGCGTATTGTTTATGAGTGGAATGATACTGATCAGGATTATCCTGATTTATGTTTCCATCAGCTGGTTGAGTCTCAGGTCGAAAAAACGCCGGAGCAAATCGCTGTTCGTTTCGAGCTGAGCTCACTTAATTATCGGGAGCTCAATGAACGCGCTAACCAGCTCGCGAGGTATTTGAGGAAACGGGGAATTGGTAAAGATAAAACGGTGGGCGTTTGTATGAATCGTTGCCTGAATCTCCCAGTCGCACTGTTAGCAGTCATGAAATCTGAAGCAGCCTATGTGCCGCTGGATGCTAACTATCCCGAGGCGCGACTACAGTTCATGGCGAGGGATGCAGGATTGGATTGTGTCTTAAGCCATGACTCCCTGAGTGACGTTGTTGGAGACATGGATTGTGACGTTCTGCTGCTTGATCGACATCAGGCCGAATGGGATGACCTGAGAACTGACAATTTACCTTGTACAGTTAATAACGATGCGCTGGTTTATCTGATGTACACCTCGGGTTCAACCGGAGAGCCAAAGGGGGTCTGTGTTCGGCATCGTGGATTGGTTAATTATCTTCATTGGGCGATTGAATATTATGAAGTGAGGGAGGGAACGGGCTCGTTGGTGCAGTCTTCAATTAGCTTTGATGCCACCATCACCAGCTTATTTGCTCCTCTATTGGTAGGGAATACCGTTCAGTTGTTACCTCAGGAAGATGAACTAAATGCACTCGGTAACGCCTTGGCTCTGCAATCGAACCACAGCTTGATTAAGCTCACTCCTGCCCATTTGCAGTTGCTTAAACACCAGTTGCCAGTGGAACGAATGGCTGGGTCGAGTCGTGCATTGGTGATCGGCGGAGAAGCGTTGAACGCCGACCACGTCGAGAGCTGGCGGGTGAACGCCCCTGATACCCGACTGATTAACGAATACGGGCCAACTGAAACAATGGTTGGTTGTTGTGTCTATGAAATTAGGTCCAAAGATGGATTCACTAATTCCGTCCCCATCGGCCGCCCCATCGCCAACACCCAGCTCTATATTCTGGATGAAAATATGACCCCGGTACCCGAGGGTATACTTGGGGAACTGTATATCTCGGGTCACGGGGTTGCTAAAGGATATTGGAATCGACCGGAATTGACCAAAGAATGTTTCATCGATAATCCATTTTCTACTGACCCACTTGCAAAAATGTATCGAAGTGGAGATTTGGCACGATATCGCTCTGATGGTGTGATTGAATATCTTGGTAGGCGGGACATGCAGGTCAATCATCGCGGCTATCGTATTGAGCTTGGGGAAATTGAAAATAGGCTACGTGAGCACAAGCTGGTTCGTGATGCGGTTGCTATTCAACAGGATTCTAAGCTTGCTGCGTTCGTCGTTGCCGATGGAGAAGTGATAGTAAGTGATCCCGGTTTTTCATCTCAACGACCAGCTCAACGACCAGCTCAACGATTGGCTCAATGGGAAGCGGTGTTTGATGCGAGCTATGAGGATATCCCCGAACAGGGCGACCCCAGACTCAATCTTGCTGGATGGAGCAGTAGTCTTAGTGGACAGAATATTGCTGAAATTGAAATGCGTGAGTGGATAGACGAGACGGTGAATCGCATCAGCGGCCTCCAAGGAGAAGCGGTTTTGGAAGTGGGTTGTGGCACCGGTTTACTTCTGTCCCGCCTGGCACCGGACCGCCAGTACTATGGGACCGATATTTCCCAATCTTCATTGAAGTACATCGAACACTTGAAATCCCAGCTCCCGGAATTGCAGGGCGTAACGACCTTGCAAGCAGATGCCAGCGATTTCAGCCAAACCCCAACGGCATTTTTTGACCTAGTTATCCTAAATTCAGTGATTCAGTATTTTCCGGACACCCACTATTTGCAATCGGTGATCGAACAGGCCATTGATGCGATGACGGTGCGAGGTAAAGTATTTTTGGGGGATGTCAGGGATTTCAATCTGGCCAAGGCATTTTACTGCGCTGTGGAATCCACTCGATCCACAGAGACGATGAACGTATTAACTCTGGAACAACGGGTCTCTAATTCGTCGCTCAAGGAAGAAGAGCTGATGATTGCACCGAATTTCTTCCACGAGCTCAAGCGCGATCATCCCCAGATCAGCCATGTTCAAATTCTACTTAAACGTGGTGAACATAATAATGAACTAACACGTTTTCGCTATGACGTAGTATTACATATCGATAAAAACCAGTCCGCCAATGAAGGAGAAAATGCGGAAGGAGAAAATGCGGACACCCACAAAATTCGGGTAGCAAATGAGTGGGTAGCAAATGAGGACACCCACAAAATTTGGGGGATGAATTCTGGCGAATCAAATGAGGACACCCAGGGTGTTCCTGTGGTTGATTGGGTTGAAAGCGGTCTGGATATTACGCTGGTTGAACAAAAGTTGAGCGAAGGATTGTCAGCACCCTTGGTGATTCAACATATTCCTAACGCGCGTTTAGCGCAGGAACGTTCACTGCATTACTGGTTGGAGCCTAGCAATTCGACGGCCAATTTGACGGCCAACTCCATGGAGACCATTCCGTCCCAGGATAGGTTGAAAGCAGTGGGAACTGAGTTGGAAGCGGTGGTTGATCCCGAGGCGTTTTGGCAGCTTCAGCAAAGGCATTCAGTGAAAGTCGATATTTCTCCCTCAGATGCAAGTATGCCATTTTGTTTCGACGTCGCTATTCTAAACTCCATCGATCAAAAGCGTTGGGAAAAGGATCTTTGGGTTCTGGGCGAGAAGGACTTGCCTCAGACCGATACATTGCAAACCGGGCCATTAGCCAACGATCCTACCCGAAGTCGATCACACAATGAACTGGCGACCGACTTCAAGAACTATCTGCAAAATTACCTTCCAGGATTTATGGTGCCTGCCAAAATTATGGTAATCCCAAGGATTCCTCTGACACCCAGCGCAAAGGTGGATCAACATGCCTTGGGGCATTTGTTGGGTCGACAAGGGGATTCGGGAGATCGCTCATTGACCGAAACATTAAAACCAATTGAAGCGCAGCTGGTCGATATCTGGTGCAGTGTGTTGGGTCTGGAGCAGGTGAGTGTTCATGATAACTTTTTCGATTTGGGTGGTGACTCGATACTAAGTATTCAGTTGTTATCCAAAATTAAAAAAGCGGGTATCGCACTGGAGTTAAAACAACTTTTCCAGTATCAGACTATTGCGGAGTTGGCGCAACAGATTGAGTTTAACGCACCAGCCCAGACGATCGAGGCGGAACAGAACCCCATTGAGGGCAGCATTCAGTTAACCCCGATTTATCATGAGTTTCTTTCGTGGGGGTTAGCACACCCGTCGTATTACCAACAGGGTTTATTAATCGATATTGCCTCGGAAGTATCCATCGAAGTGGTGAATCTAGTCGCTAATGCGTTGTGGCAACATCATGACATGTTGCGCCAGTGTTGGGATGTAAATGAACCGGACAGCAAACCGACCTTCCTTCCAACAGACCATCCGATTGGAGATAATCTGGTGGAATCTTGGGCGTTGGAAGAGGGTGAAGACGAATCTTTGTTGAGGTCCCGAATAGCGGAACAATTAAGGCGGCGGATTAATCTTGGTTCGGGTGTCTTGATGCAAATGGCGTTGATTGAACGTCCTGGCAAGGAGGCAAATCACCTGATTTGGGTTATCCACCATGTTGCCACGGACGGTGTTTCGTGGCGAATTTTGTTGGAAGACTTTGCGTCGTCCACGATTCAGGCTTCGCACCGTGGATCCAGCAACTCCATAACCCTACCAGAGAAAACCACCTCATTTCAGTATTGGTCTCGACGGCTTAATCAATTTGCATTTGAAATGGTGATGCCTCAGTTACTACCAATGAGCTGTTTTCAATCTCGACTTCCCTCGGATTACTCACAGTTAAAGCCCGAAAATCTGGAACGTAATGCGGTAGAAACTAGTTTCTCAATGAATCGGCAGAGAAGTGACGCTTTTCTCAAGCAGATACCCAAGACCTATCGGACAGGTGCCGATGAGGTGCTGATTACTGCATTGACTCGAGTACTGACCGATTGGACTCAAGCCAGCGAGATCGTGCTTGATCTGGAATCACATGGGCGCGAAACCTTGTTTGACGAAGTTGACTTGTCACGGACAGTGGGCTGGTTTACGGCGCAGTACCCCGTAGTGTTATCCCTTCAGCCCGAGTTTGATGCCGCTAGTGATATTACTGCGGTTAAAGAGCAACTCAGGAAAAATCGAATGCCGATTCATTATGGCATGGCTGAATTTTTGCAAGATGCCCCGGTCGATTACGACGATCTGGGGCGAGCGGAAATCAGGTTCAATTATTTCGGACAAATGCGACAAACCAATCAGCATCCAATCTTGGGTGTCTCTCGACAACATATCGGGCTCGATAGCCATCCGGATAACAAAAGAAGCCATGTGCTGGATATTAGTGCGGTTGTTGTCGATGACTGTTTGGAAATCTATTGGCGTTATCCGGGGCAGCGCTATCAAGCTGAAACAATTGATAAATTGATGTCATCGTTTAAACAAGTGCTTGATAAATTGATTGATCATTGCCTGGATGTCGGTGTGGGTAAATACACGCCATCTGACTTTCCATCAGCGGGTCTGAATTCGCCACAATTGCGGCAGATCGTCGAATCGTCTGGCGGCGACCGGGAGATCGAAGCGATTTACCCATTGTCGCCTTCTCAGCTCGGGATGTTGTATGGTGCGATTTCCCAAAAGGATTCGGGGCTTTATCTTGAACAGTCAATTTGGCACCTAAGCGGTGAACTGGATGTGGATCATTTTAGAAAAGCCTGGAATGCCATTGTCTCAAGACACCCCACCTTGCGGACGCGTTTTGTCTGGGATGTCTTGCAACAGCCGATACAGGTGGTGGTGAAGCAGGCATCCATGGATATCGAAACCCACGACTGGTCACATTTTCGCGGTTTATCCTCATCGTCGAGGTCTGAACCCTTGGAAGATTTTCTGCAGCAAGATCGTGTTCGTGGGTTTGATTGGTCAAGGCCTTGTCTGATGAGACTGAGCATCATCAACCATGGTAATGACCAGCATACCTTTGTATGGACTCATCATCATATTCTTATGGATGACTGGGGCAACAAAATAATTCTGAAAGATTTACTGACCTGTTTCGAACAGCAACAGCGTTACGGTGAGATTAACATCGAGCCCGCGCCGTCTTATCAGGATTATGTCACGTGGCTAGAGAATCAGGATTTATCATCGGCAAAGCAGTATTGGTTGGATTATCTCAGGGGATTTACGCGACCCACGTCTCCTGGACAAGTATCGGATGGTCTCCCGATTCGTCCAGATAACTTGCCGGAATATGACACGCTGAGTTGGGAACTGGGTTCTGAACGTACCAGTCAACTAAAAGCGCTTTTACGCAGTAAACGCCTTACCTGGGCGAGTTTGGTGCAGGCTGTATGGGGTTTATTGCTGGCGAAATTCACCGATCAGAATGATGTGCTGTTTGGATTCACGGTGTCTGGCCGTTCCGTTCCCGTGGCCAACGTTGAATCGATGCTGGGGCTGATGATTAATACGCTGCCAGTGCGAGTGGAGGTTGATCCACTGGGGGATTTCTGGAAGTGTGTCAATGAAATCCAAACCCGGTCCCGAGAGCATCAGGTCCATGAACATTGTTCCGCTGGGCAGATTCACCAATGGAGTGACGTGACCCCAGGGGAGCCGCTTTATCACAGTCTTTTGGCAGTCGACAGTTATGCATCTGAGCAACTGGGAGAGAATTTCCAACCGTTTCAATCTCTTGGGCTATCACTGGATGGGGCTGACTATGTCGGGGCAAAAACAGCCTGCGCGCTAACGATGTTAGTCATTCCGTCCAATAATTTGCAATTTCAGATGATTTTTAAGACAGCTCATTTCACTGGGCAAAGTGTTGAGCAGATTGCATCCGCTTTCGAAAGCGTCATATCGAAAATTGCTATCTCGGGCAATGGACCCGTTTCGATTGGTGAAATTGGTGGAGTGTTATCCCGGGACGACATGCCGACTTTTATAGAAGAGTCGAAGCTTTCTGATGAAGCTCATATTGCACCGAGGGATCCACTGGAGTGGCAACTTGCCAGAATTTGGAAAAAAGTTATTTCACCTGAAGCATTGACAGTGGATGTGGAAGAAGTCGGTCAACAGCCTAATAGCGATATTCCCGGTATTCGGGATAATTTCTTCACTTCCGGTGGGCAATCACTATCAGCAGCGCGACTGATGATCGAAGTGGAACAGCAATGGCAGCTCACACTGCCGATATCCTCTTTACTTGAAAATCCGACCATCGAACAATTAGCTTCTGTGATTCGTCGAGGAGCGGAAAACTGGTCTCCGCTGGTGACACTGCAAACCCAAGGGGAGCAGTCCCCAGTTTTCTGTTTTCCTGGTATCGGCGGCAATGTGCTCAGTTTTTATGGGCTCGCTAATGCCATGGGGCACGATCGACCCATCTACGCGCTTCAGGCAAGTGGTCTTGATGGGGAGTCTGCGCCGGATTCTGATATGCAATCCGTTACGAAACGCAACATTGCGCTGATCAAGGGTGTTCAACCCCAGGGGCCGTATTATCTCCTTGGTTATTCATTCGGAGGGTTGGTGGCTTATGAAATGGTTAAACAACTCCAGGCGGAGGGTGATGAGGTTGCATGGTTGGGCTTATTGGATGTTAATGCGCCACCGCAAAGTGCGGCTTTTGAAGAGGTGCGGCCTGAATGGACCCAGGAAGAGTGGCTGACCATGTTAGTGAGCATTCTGGAAAATGAGATCGGTCTATCTGAGCCAATAACAACGGAACGCTTCAGGGGGCTGAGCGATGAACAATGTTACGAGTCTATCGCTAACCTGATTAATACGTCTGAGTTAGGGAAAGCCGTGTCTTTCAAACATGTAAAAGGCATGCTTCAGGTATTTAAGGCAAATATGCAAATGCCGTACCTGAGTGATTCGAAAGGTGTGAATTGCCCGACAACGTTGATCAGACCGACGGCGGCTACTGAGACTGCATTGTTTCTCTGGTTCAGAGAGAAGTATGCTGCCGCATTCGCCGAGATAGAGAAGGAGGAGACGTTAGGTTGGAGCCGGTTGATTGACGATTTATCCGTTGAGTGGGCGAATGGCGATCACTACACCATGCTTCATTCAGAAAATGCGCCGACATTGGCTAAGCAGCTCAACCGATCTATCAACGAGTCCGAGTCCATAAACGAGCCTGCGGGTGCAAACGGGAAATGAAGATGGCATATGCAGCACCCATAGCCCCTATCCACATTTAACCGTCTCCGCATTTTTCAGTGTGATTAAGAAGAGGTAAACATTATGTTGTACTTATCCTATTTTTTATTAGGGTTACTCGTTCTCGGCGTGATCGCCTGGATATTTGAGCCAAGAATTTTGCTCGTGATATACAGTCAAGTACTGAAGTTGTTTGTTAAAAACCCTCCTTTCATTGAAGATCCCTCGATTGATTTTCCGGAGTCTAAGTTACTGGAAGAGAATTGGTTGACCATTCGGGAAGAGCTACTGTCGGTGCTGGCCAGACCGGATGATATTCCAAAAGTACACGAACTTGATCCTGCGCAATCGAATGTATCAGACGATAAGTCTCCTCCCTGGCGCGCATTTTCTTTTTTGCTTTACGGACAATGGGTAGAGAAAAACTGTGCACTTTGCCCGAAAACCACGGCATTGTTAAAACAATGCGACAATATCAACATCGCATTTTTCTCTATCCTTGATGGTCACAAAAGCATTCCCCGTCATTGGGGGCCGTATAAAGGTGTCCTTAGGTATCACTTGGCGCTGGTGGTGCCGGACGATGCCCCGTGTTACATCATCAATGGCGGTCAAAAATACCAATGGAAAGACGGCGAAGGCGTGTTACTCGACGATACCTATTATCATGAAGTCCATAACGAAAGTAGCCAGCGCCGTATTGTGTTGTTTTTAGACATCATGAGACAGTTGCCCGGCATTTTAATGCCGATCAGTCGTTTTCTGTATTGGCTTCAATACCATTCACCCCGAATTAAAAAAACAGTGGGCCGGGCGTAATTGGGGCCGGAGTGCGTATTTTTTACGCATCCACCAAACTGCATTTATATCTGCCCTCCCAAAGTGATCCAGTTCGCCGATATTTTTTGTTGATGTACAAAACGTACATCCGACCCACGTGTTGAAACACTCTCTGTATAAGAAATACGCACTCCGGCCCCTTATCCCTTTAAGACGCCTATGACAAAAAGCATGGTGGTCGCCAGGGTTGTAAACGGCCGTAACCCAATAAAGCCGTGCTTTACTCTTTGTAATCGATCTATTGCCCCGACTCAGATAAAAGCCATACATTGGTATGAGTTGCATCATGTGAGTCGCGAAGAAATGGGGAATTCGAAAATCCCGTCCATCCAGATACCAGCCAAACATAGGCATACGCATAACCGATTGGGTATTGTCCGCCAAATAGCCGTACTCAGATGAAGAAAGTAAGCCTGCCACTATCACCGTTAGCACAGAGCCCATGGTAAGCCCGAGTGCCGCCGACAACAACAGAACTCCGCTGTGCTTAGATCTATACTCCCGGTACAACAGCCAGCCCAGATAAAAACTACCAGCAACCATTAGCAATGCACCCAAGCCCATTGGTAGTGTAATCTGAGGTCTGTAATTTAGCTTTCTATTGCAGCTTCGCTATTGGCTTTGGCGGAGTGAACGTAGAGAGCGAAGCCAAAGCCGGTTTTTCAGGCTTTAGTATTGAATGTTGAGCCATCAAGTCGTTCCATGTTTGTGACTTAAGCAAATGTGGAGACAACCCAATGACCCAACCTGATTACCCTAACCTATATGAAGTAGTGATGGAACAATTGATTCAACATGGCCCGCAGGCATTTCGTGATGTCATTACCGCGATGATGAATCAGGCCATGCAGATCGAACGATCCCAGTTTCTGGGTGCGGTGCCCCATGAACGCAGTGATAATCGCCGTGGCCATGCCAATGGATTCAAACCCAAACTGGTGGACACGACCCTTGGGACGCTAAATCTGTCGATACCCAAGACGCGTAATCACGGTGAGTCCGGGTTTTACCCGCACAGTCTGGAACAGGGACGACGCAGTGAGCGCGCGTTGATGCTGTGTGTGGCTCAGATGTACGTTAGTGGTGTCAGTACGCGCCGTGTGGAGAAGGTACTGGATCTGTTCGGTATTGAGAAGATCTCCTCCACTCAGGTGTCCCGTGCAACGGCTTTGCTGGACGATGCCTTGTCAGTATGGCGGGATCGTGGTCTTGGCGAGATACGTTATCTGGTACTGGATGCGCGTTACGAACGGGTCAGGATGGATCATGAGGTGGTGGATGCCGCGGTGCTCAGTGCGGGGGGAATACTACCGGATGGTCGACGAAGCGTACTGGGTGTGCAGATTGCCACCAGTGAAGCCGAGATCAACTGGCGGGAGTTTTTACAGTCGTTGGTGAAACGAGGCATGCATGGCATCACTTACATTGCCAGTGATGATCACGCGGGTTTGAAGGCGGCAAGGCGTGCCGTGTTTCCGGGGGTACCGTGGCAACGCTGTCAGTTTCATCTGGCACAGAACGCGATTAATCATGCCCCAACGGCAAAGGTTCGTAGCCGGATTGGTGGCGAATTGCGTTCGGTCTGGAATGCGACGGACGAGGCATCTGCCCGCGCTCAGTTGGAGCAACTGGCGGCCCGTTACGAGTCAGACTGCTCGAAGCTATCGCAATGGCTGCTCGATAACGTTCCTGAAGGATTGACCGTGTTCAATTTACCGGAATCGCATCATCGAAAGATGAGAACGACGAATGGAATTGAGCGTCCGATCCAGCAGGAAATTAAACGGCGAACCCGGATTGTACGGGTCTTCCCGAACGACGCATCTTTACTCAGGCTTGTCAGTGCCATTCTCGTTGAGATTGACGATGAATGGAGCAATGCCGACAAGCGATATATCGTGTGGAACGACAATAATGACTCAAACTAAACCGAAGTTACAGACGTAGGGTTGCACAATCGGT
>WLWD01005068.1_pt1 | contig 26279 bp, 11 predicted proteins | sample 6712731 | NCBI WGS metagenome assembly WLWD01 (sample SAMN12718690, study PRJNA576275) | sponge metagenome | isolation source: marine sponge | host: Mycale hentscheli | place: New Zealand: South Island, Marlborough, Capsize Point | collected 2014-11-01 | reverse complement strand
ATCTGAACAACATTAGCATGACCATTTTGACTGGCCAACATGAGAGCAGACATCATATTGTTCTGCTGCAAATTTACCTTAGCACCTTTATCTAGCAGGATCTTAGCCACATCAAAATGACCATTTTCACTTGCCATCATTAGAGCAGAAGCCATACTTTCATTTTGCAATTCTAAATTAGCCTCATGCTCTGACAGGATCTGAACAACATTAGCATGACCATTTTGACTGGCCAACATGAGAGCAGACATCATATTGTTCTGCTGCAAATTTACCTTAGCACCTTTATCTAGCAGGATCTTAGCCACATCAAAATGACCATTTTCACTTGCCATCATTAGAGCAGAAGCCATACTTTCATTTTGCAATTCTAAATTAGCCTCATGCTCTGACAGGATCTGAACAACATTAGCATGACCATTTTGACTGGCCAACATGAGAGCAGACATCATATTGTTCTGCTGCAAATTTACCTTAGCACCTTTATCTAGCAGGATCTTAGCCACATCAAAATGACCATTTTCACTTGCCATCATTAGAGCAGAAGCCATACTTTCATTTTGCAATTCTAAATTAGCCTCATGCTCTGACAGGATCTGAACAACATTAGCATGACCATTTTGACTGGCCAACATGAGAGCAGACATCATATTGCTCTGCTGCAAATTTATCTTAGCACCTTTATCTAGCAGGATCTTAGCCACATCAAAATGACCATTTTGAGAAGCCACCATAAGAGCAGAAGAGTTACCTTTACACTTCAGATCTAATTCAGCCTCATACTCTATCAGTATGTTAACTACCTCGGTATGACCATTGCGACTGGCAAACATTAGAGCACACATTCCATTTTCTTCTGTCAAATTTACCTTAGCTCCTTTAGCTAACAGGATCTTAGCCACATTAAAATGACCTTCTTGACAAGCAAACATTAGACCAGAATAACCTTCTGAATTTTGGAAATTCACTTGAGCACCACACTGAAGCAAAGTTGTAACTACTTTATCATTACATTCACAAACAGCTAACATAAGAGCAGTATTTCCTTCCGAGTTCTGTAAATCTATCAAACTTGCATACCCTACAAGTAAAAGTGGCACTGTATTACAATTATTCAAACATGCATACATTAAAGCTGAATTCCCATAAATATCCTGCAAATTAACTTTAGCCCCATTCTGAAGGAGTATTTCAATAATGCTAGTACTATTTTTCTGACAGGCTATTGTGAGGGGAGTGGACTTATTTTTATCCTGCAGATTTACCTGACTCCCATATTTCAAAAGTAATTGCACTATTTCTGAAGAACCTGCAATTACAGCCACAAAAAGCGCAGTACGCCGATGATTGGTCTGCATATCTACCTGCTTTGCATCCTGTTTAATAAATTGAACCCCTTCAGCCAAACCTTTCATACTTTCTAATACATCATAACCTAGGTCATGCCTTTGACAATTTAAGACACTTTCACTCTCTAGTAATTTCTGTACGACTTCAGTATGAGAACTATTACATGCTGCCATTATAGCCGACCATCCAGATTTTGTCTGTACGTTAATATAAGCTTCATTCTGTAGCAGAAAATTAACCATATTGGTGTGGCCACTTTCGCTAGCTGCCATTAAGGCAGTATACCCTTCAATGCTTTGTAAATTTACTTGACTTCCAGCCTCAATAAGTATCTGTACTACTTCAATGTGACCATTTTGACTTGCCAACATGAGAGCCGACCACCCTTCTTTTTCATACAAATTTATCTGGCCTCCATTGGCTAGCAGTATCTTTACTACTTCAACCTGACCATGCTGACAAGCTATCATTAATGCAGACAACCCATCATTCATCTGCATATTTACATCACACTCACTTTCAAGCAGAATTTTGACTATTTCAGCATGGCCTATAGCACTTGCAAACATTAAAGCAGACGTGCCTTCTTTCTGTTGCAAATTCACATTGCCCCCATACTTTAATAGTATTTTCACTATATCCATGTGGCCAGAAATAGTGGCTAACATAAGGGAATTATATTGTTCATTTTGCAAATTTACATTTGCTTCGTTATCCAAAAGCATTTGAACTGCTTCAGCATGACCATTTTTACTTGCAATCATTAACGGACATTGTCCATCTTCATTTTGCAAATTTACTAGGGCACCCTTCATAAGCAACAATTTCATTATTTCAGTGTGACCTATTTCACTAGCTGAAAAGAGTGCAAAGCATTTTTTTAGGGTTTGTAGATTAACTTGAGCCCTATAGTCCAATAGTAATTGAACTATGTCTGTATTATAATTGCCACAGGCTACTATTAAAGAACTAGTGCCCTCTTTCCCTAGCAGATCCACTTGAGCCCCATGCTGTAGTAACATTTTAACCCCATGATATTGGCCATTTGAGCATGCTAATATTAAAGCAGAACTTTTATCTTTACTTTGCATATCTATTATAGCTCCAAATTCTAATAGTATTTGCATTACCTCACAATGACCATTTTGACTAGCCAGCATCAAAGATGATATGCCTTCATCTGATTGATAATTCACTCTACTCCCATACTTTAGCAATATCTTAGCAACAGCACCATGACCATTGCAACTTGCAAGCATTAAAGCAGAAAAACCCCTCTCCTCCTGCAAATCCACCATACCACCACTCCTCAGTAATAGCTCGACTATTTCAGCATGGCCATTCTGACTTGCTAGCATAAGAGCTGACAATCCGTCTTGGTTTTGTAAATCTGCTTGAGCTCCATACTCTAACAGTAATTTAACAATACTAGAAAAGCCATTCTGACAAGCTAACATAAGAGCTGTCCACCCATGTTTACCTTGGAGATTTACCAAAGCCCCATTCTTTAGCAGTATGGTGCCAATTTTTAAATGCCCTAAACTGCAAACTTTATGGAGTAGATGCTTGTTGTTAGCAATGGATGGCAAGTTTAAAGTAGCATTTTGTAAAGCTTTTTTCACTAACTTGTAATCTCCACTCTCACATCCTTGTTCCAAGATTTGTATTACCTCTCTTGGGGTATTTAACTCTTCATTAGAATGTATCTCCATTTCTCCAACTATATATAACATTATTATACTTAGGTAAACACTTCAAACTAGTAAGAGTTTCTACTTACCTGCATCAGGTTCCATACCTCAGTCTCCCTAGAGAATTAGCTTTTCAAGCACAGGAACAACATCCAATACTGGGCGGATCCCAAGCTTCGTTCACCACCACACACACCAAACCTAAGTAAGTTCCACCCCTTTTCAGTGGCTGCTCTTCACCCGCCCCCTGACCTCTTACAGTGACGTAGAAGGATGCTCGCACATAGCAACGCTCGCGCGAAGGCTTGAGCTATTAACGGCAGGTAAAGGGGAAGAAAGTATGCAGGAGCCCACACCCGCGCGGGCGGGCGGGTAAACTGGCGCATGTCAAGGTAAACATGCAACAGGGAAAAAGGCGGACAAATCTCCAGCCAATAAAAGGATAAGAAAGCGGCGAAGGGCCTGGCCAGGGCAGCCGGGGAGTCTGGCGGCAAGGAGAAACTCCCACCCACCTCTACCCAATTCTATAGAGGGTTAGGGGATTAATAAATCCATTCCGACATTCCCATCGAGGGGAGGGATGTCGTGACTGGTTTTCAGTCGTGCGGCTTGGGACGAAGCTGCAAAGCAGCACGAGTGGCACCACCAAAGCGAGTAAGTAAGTCAATCATGAACCAAAAGCAGAAAGAGCTTAAGCAAGTGAATAAGTGTCTCAGGCAACGGCTGGCTTGGTGCAATCGGACAGGACAAAAATATGACCCCACATCAGAACAGTATGCCATACTTCCCAGAGTAATTGCTGACGAAAATGGACATCCGGTTAAAGGATCAAAAGCAGTCTGGAAAGACCAGTTGAAGAAAAGGTATGCAGGGCCTACAGCACGAGTGGTAACAGACACATTCCCTACCGATTGGAAGGCTGATACAGTCATATAGATGCCATGTTTTTTCTTAACTGCAAGCCTCTAAGAAATACTCATACTATATGTGATTTCTCTAAGTTTTTATTTGATAGATTCCTACTACCACACTATCAGGCAAAAGTGAATGAAGTACATATGCTGTTTGATGCTCCAAGAGACATGAACAAATTGAATCCAAAGGTGTATGAACAGAAAAGGAGGGATAATAGCATAGGTTGTGCATCATCGCATCAACATGTAAAATTCAATCCATCCACTGAAATTGCCACTATTTCTTGGAGTTCTTTCATATCTTGTAGGGAGTGTAAATGTTCTGTCATAGAGGCTATTGGTCTCGCCTTTTTGCAGTCAGTACGATTACAACTGAGACCTGAACAAGTACTCTATCTGAGTGGGTGTTTTGGAAACAACAGTACACTTATGTTGTCTGGCAATCCCCAGTCACTCCCTTCACCAGCTAGCAACTATAAGTCTAACTCAGCTGAGGCCGACATGAGGATATGGCGTCATGCAACACAAACTACTGGCAGGCACATATTAATCTATTCCCCAGATACCGATATTTATAATATTGGCTTGTCACTTTTTGAAATACTCACAAACAAGGATGTTTATGTACAAATTAATGTGCTACATTCCCAAACCAAACTATATATACACATAAATAATTTGATAAGCCTTACAGCTGGACCCTGACTTAGCAAATCTGGAGAAGTCAAAATTAGCAAATATTTTTCAAATGCTGTTTATTACCTCAGGATGTGATTATGTGTCCTTCTTCTTTGGCCATGGAAAGTCGGCTTTCTTCCAAGTTTTCTTCCAGCATGCCGACTTCATAACAGGTAGGAGTATGCCTGGATCATTGTCAGATTCTGGAGAAAAAAACAAAGAAAATGGTTTTCTAGCATTTCTTAGGCTAATAGAAACTTTGTATTTCAAAAAACACTACTCTGCAATTGTGTCTCTAAAAGGCTCTAAAACCCCACACCAATTGTTTAATGCCTGCAATGGAGCAAACCAACACATAGAGTGGAGCCTTAACTCCAGTGAATACGTTGAGTAACCCTCTGTTCTCTTGAACTGATTGGGGAAACAACCCCTTCTTTTGGATGACTAGCATCATTGTCACAATGTTTTCCTCCTTCTGTTTTACCGATGAATCTTCACTAAAAACACTAAATAGTGGTGTAGCCTCATTGTTGAGGTGAGGAAACAATTGCTGTAGCAAATTTTTGTGCACTGATACTCTATATTGTTTGGATGAGATATTGCCATTTTAAAATCTTTTATTAATACATGTTCATGGGCTTCATCTATAGCTATAGCATGCCCCTTTCCTCCATTAGAAACAGTAAATGCATTTTTTAGCTGTTGTAGTATGACTATTGGGAGAACTTTTGCAAATCAGCCAAGTGGTAGTGAATAAGTCGCTGATAGGTGGTTCTATCATAAGCCATGAATAGTGGTGCCATCAACTTTAATGCTGAAACCCTTAATTCCCAGTTCTGGCATCTAATGGCAAGAAATAGCTGCACGTATGAAAAGCAATCCGAAAAAACAAACTTTTTCCAGAATGACCAAGTGTCATCTATGCTTGTCACAGCAGTCAAGAATGCCTTGAATTCCTCCTGCAATGCTTCTGAAGGTTCAGTGCTGTTTAATATATTTCGAATGGTCACTTCTTCATCTAATGTTGTCGATGGTAATTGCTTGAAAGCAATGATCATTGACCTAAATATAGCCTGCCAAACTTGTAAGAGGAAGTTGTGAGTCCTTTTAAAATTCGAGCACTTTTCCAATGACGTCAATGTTTCTCCCTTAAAGCCAGATGCCTCAGCTATTTCTTTTAACCCAGCATGAAAATAGATTTTGAGCAACAATGGTTGAAGATTTGCCAGCAAATGCCAATCCCCAGGGAAAATTAATAGTTTGTTCAACAATTGACCATAGGAGGTCTGCTTGATTTTCATTAAATGCTGGTATGTTTTCCCATCCCCAACCAAAACTACATAGTCATTTTGATACTCAGAGTTAACTGTGTGCAATAACAGATCAGAAACACTTCTCATTGTTTCATAAGAATCAGGATTTTTATCTACCAATTCCATGTAATAAATGTTAGAGGTGTGGACTGTACCTTGTATAGAGTAAGCATACAAATCCTGAAAATCATGTAAGAGATTAGAAACTGAGCTACGAGATAAATCAACTGAAAGTGTCTCCTTTAGAAACATATACACAAGCATCTTAGATTGAAGCAATTCTCTCTCTTCTCTTTCTGCAGGTTGCTCAAGGAAGCCATTCATTGTGACAGCTTCTACTTGTATAGTAGTGGGTTGGCATCTTACTTCTGCCTGACTGTTGGCTGCTTGCAACTGTTGTAGCAAGTTACGTGGTGCCACTGTTCGAGACCGCTTGGGTCCAACTTTACCCAACTTGTGAGGTGAACTTGCAGGTGAGTGCACTAAAGTACGTTTTGGAGTTTTGAGGGAACTTGCATTAATAGGTATAGGGTTTGGTTGGACAATTTGTAATGTTGTACCATGATAGCTACGAGATTGATCACCACAGTATACTGCAGCATGGCTCTGCAACATATCAAAATTGTCAACACTGGCTATTGTGAAGCAATTTTTAGGGAGAGAATTCCAGAGGGTTTTCTCACGTTGCATTTCAACAATTTCTGTTACATATCGATCATGAGTGTCAACTGATGAGGATATTCCAAACTGATTACACAGCTTGATTAGTTTCTGAGACCCCCCACACATTTCAATAGTTTCTGCAAATAGAATGTGTACTGCTGTAGGAGTTTGAATATTTGTGCAATACAGTAAGAGGCAAAAAATGTAGTACTGTCTTAAATTTTTAACTGAAGGGTCCTCCAATACATCAAGGACTCCTACCCTTTGTTTCATAGTGCGAGTGAGGGACCTAATCAATGTCCATAGTGAGGGGTTTATATTTCTTATTTGTTTTTCAACATTAAAATTATGGAGACTCAGTTTTAAACCACGAGTTGAATGTTTAGGAATTTCTGAATGGATAATATCATTTAAAATATCACTTGCTGCTTTTAAAATTGTACTTTTGTCAGGCTTCCCTCCTTTTGTGTGTAAATAAAAAGCCTCTTCAGGTGGTTCATGCTTACAAGCCCCTAGTGCCCAAGACAAACTTGTCAACAAATCTCCTCCATTCTTATATATCATAGTTCCAAATTTTTTGTGCACACATTTTGAAGCTATGTGGGGATATAAGTGGACAGTTAATTGCTTCATAAGCCATTTCGAAGAGAATTTTACAGTTCCTTCAGAATTTTCAAGTATTGTGTGTTCACTCACATGACTACTCCCTGATGCCAAATACTGAGAGCAAAACACCTTGGAAACATCAGGAAGAAGCACAGCCCTCTCATTCTCTAATTCATGCGCTACATACAATACCAAGTGAAGGACAGCCTTGGTAATGGACTCTACACTACTGTCAGAAATAGTGGTTTCCCATATTGTAATTTTATCACGTAGCTCATCAGCTTGCTCGTGAGATTTTACTATAGTAAGCTGTTCCTTATAACACGCAAAACAAATGCAATCATTTGGGGTTAGTGATTCATCAAGAAGCTGGTTAATTATTGCTAGATTGGGACAATGTCGAGTAAATTTTGTCCCTTGTTTAGGTTTTGTCCCACAACTAGCACACGGTTGCAAACTACAATGAAACTCTTTGTATAATTCATTATAGTGTTGCTGGCAGACTACTAAAGATTCCATTTCTCCAGAGGCATTTAATCTTTCTTGAATTTTTTCTCCGGGTGCAAAAGATGGTGTAATTAATTTAGTACTAGTATTGCAATTAGGAAACGCACAAAATTTAGACTCCTGTACTGGATGCACACACTCACTCCATTTCGGTTTAAATCCAGGTGGATGTGTACGCTGGGCTTCTTTTAAATGTGACAGGCAAATGCAACTGTCAGGTTTGAGTTCACCTTTCCAATGCCTTATATATTCTTTATCCTTATCAGCCCAAGTTTCGTAATGCGTGTAGTATGGACGAATCTTACCACATAAAACACATGGAGTGCACGGACGTTAGGTATGATACTTTGAGTGTTTCGTAGCCACTTGATTTAAGGAAGTAGCCATTGAGACCTAAATTTGTTGAAGTTTAAAATAAATGTAATGGGATTATCTACTTTTAAATATTTTCTTACCCTTGTTTTGTTATGTTAATGCACATGAAAAGCAAGAAGTAGAGGCAACAGAAGTAGAGGCAACAAGAAGTAGAGGCAGCAAGAAGTAGAGGCAGCAAGAAGTAGAGGCAACAAGAAATAGAGGCAGCAAGAAGTAGAGGCAGCAAGAAGTAGAGGCAGCAAGAAGTAGAGGCAGCAAGAAGTGGAGGCAGCAAGCAGTGGAGGCAGCAAGAAGAGGCACACGAAGTAGAGCAAGAAGTAGAGGCCAGCAGCAGCAAGAAGTAAAGGCGCAAGAAGTAGAGGCAGCAGATAGAGGCAAGCCGGAAGTGAGGCAGCAAGAAGTAGATGCATCAGAAGTAGAGGCATCAAGAAGAAGTGGAGGCAGCAGTGAGGCAGCAGAAGTAGGCGCAAGGCCCAAGAAGTAGAGCAAGAAGTAGAGGCAGTAAGAAGTAGAGGCAGCAAGAAGTAGAGAGGCAGCAAGCAGTGGAGGCAACAAGAAGTAGAGCAGCAAGAAGTAGAGGCAGCAAGAAGTAGAGGCAGCAAGAAGTAGAGGCAGCAAGAAGTAGAGGCAGCAAGAAGTAGAGGCAGCAAGAAGTAGAGGCAGCAAGAAGTAGAGGCAGCAAGAAGTGAAGGCAGCAAGAAGTAGAGGCAGAAAGAAGTAGAGGCAGCAAGCAGTGGAGGCAGCAAGAGGCAGCAAGAAGTGAAGGCAGCAAGAAGTGAAGGCAGCAAGAAGTGAAGGCAGCAAGAAGTGAAGGCAGCAAGAAGTAGAGGCACAGCGAAGATGAATATACACCTAATATTTTTATTGCATTGTATTATTATTGCATTGTATTATTGCCTTGGGGGGGAAAACGGTACATACAAAAAGTCAATGAAAAAAAATCAGTGTAAAGGACACAAACTTTAGTGTCTTTATTTGAGAGAAGTAACATTATAGAATAACTTTAAGCTATTACTATCAACTCCATACCTACAAAACAAATTTGTCAGAAGCCTCAAAAGTGGTGGTTTGGGAGACCATATCCTCAGGGCTGGATCCAGGGGGGGGGGTTCAGGGGGTTCGAACCCCCCCTTTCTAAATGTAATATTTAATTATCAGCCTGTACAGCCAAACTTGCCACAAGCCAGGCCCTGCTCTAACATGGCACATGTCTACGACAATATAGATCGCATTTCCTTCTAATGATAAATAGCATGTTCACTGAAGTGCTCATACAATTTATTGCTCACTCTGTAATTCATTTCATGTTCGTAACTTACCAAAAAATTTGTTGCTACCAGAAACTCTGTCAGTTTTGCCCTCTAATTCTACACCAGGTCTCTGCTTCTCCCTGCAGGCAGTGACAGGTCCCTAGCTCAGCTTGATATTCGGCTACTTGTAGCTATAAGCTGTAGTCCACTTAACTGGAGAACGTCATCACTAGTCTTTTCTCTCTCACTGGCATGATGTCTGGTCGGAGAGGGTAAAAAAGGAGTGCAGAAGGGTGTATGAATCTTGCAGAAATGTTGACCACCAGGTCAGCTATAGCTAATAAAAGAATGGCATTCTTACTTCTCATGACAAACGTTCAATGCATTGTCGTGCAGAAAAGGCTGACCTTTTTGCTCAAAATTTCAGAAATCCTGATGATAGAATTGATAATCAGCTTTTGAAACAGCAAAATAAACAAGAACAAACAAACAAGGATATTTTGCGTCTCATTGTGATTGCTGTCGAGTTCTTAGCTAAGCAAGGCTTACCATTCAGAGGTAATAATGATGATAAAGTGGATTTTTCCGATGAAAGCATAAATAGAGGCAATTTTGTCAATTGATGGGGAAATTTAGTAGTACACTTCACAATAACCTGTTATTTGCTAAGCGTAATGCCCTTTACACAAGCAAAACTATACAAAATGACATAATTAATGTCTATGCTTGTAAAATAAGGGAGAGTCTAACAAAAAATGTAAGGGAAAAGAATTTACCTTTAACTGTTATTGCAGATGAGGTGACTGATCCTCATGCTAACCAAGAAATCATTTCGGTATGTTTGAGATTTGTAGATTTAACTTCTCCAAAAGAACCACATATTAAAGAATGTCTCATTAATTTTGTGAATTTGGAGAGAGCGAATGCTTCCGCCATTTGTGCTAAGATATTGGATTCTCTTTCTCTTCCCTCAGTCTCTTTAGATCCAGCAAAGATTCGTGGTCAGGCTTACGATGGAGCTGCTGTGATGTCATTAGATATAGCAGGTGTACAGGCTAAACTTAAAGAAATTTCTCCATTAGCCCTTTACACACATTGCTACTCCCATTGCCTTAATTTATCTGTTGTAGAGCGACATACTTGCTATGCAATTTTTCATGAGATGTATGAGGTTTTGGTTACTTTCTTGAATGCAATACTTTCCCCACAGGATTATCCAGAGTTAGTATCTCAAGAAGGAAGTTGGAACTGGAACAGTGACACAAAAACAAAGGCACAAGGGCTTAAGAATTCCCTTACTTCCTTTCAAACCATAGCTACATTCATTATTACAAAGAATGTCCTTGATGAAGTCAAAAGCATTGCATCGAAACTACAAAAATGTGAGCAAGATGTTTATGAGGTATATACTATGGTAAATACTGTTATTGAGAACATACCACTAGAAAGAATATCGATATGGTTTTCAGTTCTTGGTATGAAGAAGTACTAACTTTGGCCAATAAGGTAGGTGTTGCTGAATTTGTGCCAACAAAAACAAGCTTGCAAAGGAATAGAAGCAATACTCCTAATGAGTCTCCTAGTCAGCACTACAAAAGGGCAATTGCAATCCCTTTGATTGATTCACTTCTGAGTCAAATGAAGGAGAGATTTTCTAATGACCATGATCCTCTAAAAGATTATTATTCCTTATACCTTCCATTATAACCCTAAGTGACAATTTGAACATAGAAAGTATTAAGGAGGCCAAACAATCTTTACTCTTTTGGGAGAGTGATCTTCCTTTCCCAAGTTCTTTACAAAATGAGCTTAGGCAGTGGCAGACCCTTTGGCAGAGTCAATTAGGGGCTGATATTCCAAATACTTTTCTCTTGGCACTTGGATCATGTGACAGTGATTCGTTTCCGAACATATCAGCTACTTTTAATATCATGTACACTACCAATTACAAGTGCTGAAGCTGAACGACGGTCCTTTTCTTTGTTAAAAGAATAAAAACCTGCTTAAGATCTACCATGGCTGAAGAATGTATGTCTGACCTTGGAGTGATTGCCATGCATTATAGTGAAATAATTTCAGTGGATGATGTCTGCCTAGCATTCACTCAAACTCAAGCTCGAAGACTTTTTCAACCTTCACTTTTTGTTGACTAAATATCATTATACTTTCTGTTGGCTATAATCATCATTGTATTACTTAATCATTTATTTATTTTTTTAATCGTCATTGTTTTTCCTAAGATGGGTGTGGTTTGGGTTTGGTTATGGGTGCAATTTTCTTAGAACCCCCCCTTGTCAAAATTCCTGAATCCAGCCCTGATCCTCTATAACTTGACTTCCTGAAGTGGTAAGACCACATGGCAGAGTGGAGTGCTAAACCTATATATAGACATTGTTATGTGCTATTTTTATCAATGGGCATTGCTTCATACCAGAGTTATAAAAATAATACGAAAACTGTGTTTTTGTTGTTTGCTTAGCTGGCGAGGAAATTAAATCTCGAGATTTAGAGGACTGCGCGTGCGGTTAGACTGTAAATTCGCACTGCTAGCTACGGTTTTCGTGGACATGTCGTAGAGAGAGCCCTACTAACACTGGAACTGGTAAGACAGGCAGGCTATGAGGAAGCTTACCAAAAATGGTAGAGAAAATCACAGATACCTAGGAGTTATGAAGTTACAATGTTTTAACTAAAAGCAACTTTTAGCGGTAAGTGGAAAATATTTACAATTTAAAAGCTGGAAATTTATCTTCTCTTATTGAACCTTATTCTCAATGATTCTGTTAGATTGGTTTTGTTATTAATTCATGAAAATTTTGTGCCACAACTAGAATATATATTGAAACTTTCTCACCTAAAGGGTCAGAAATCCTGTCCTGAAATCCTTTCTTTTGGGGAAACCTCCAAGCATGTATGGCTGCGAAAGTGTGATAGCTATCAACTTCCCACGTCAAAGTTAGGTAGACTGGGAAAGCATAGTTGTTCAAACTTTTAAATGCTCTATTCAAAGCTGGAATGGCCGGTGTTTCAGTGAAGTATAGGCATGTGTTAGAAGAAGCTGCTGATTCCTAACTGTGCACCAAGTAGTAGTAGCTAAGTTATTAAAATGATGTGGCTTAGTATAGAATTGGCTATACTGTTTATTTAGTTTAGAACTTAGATGAAGCAGAAATGCCACCAGATAAAGCCTACCAGAAACACTGGATCAGTGAATATGTTTGAAGAAGCCTTTGACATCTTTTGTTAACAGTGGATCCTTGGAACTTAGTGTGTCTTATTTGTGTTATCATGATTTTACTATTCATTATTTATTACTTACTCATTTTGGGTTATGTGGTTTCCTGGAGTAGAGCCTCTCTTACTATACTTTTGCAAACAATCATTCTTTGTGTTCTGTCAATAGTTCTTTGTCATTGTAACAATAGTCCTTTGTGTGATCTTTATATTTAGTCATATGTTTTATGTTCAGTTGTCAGTTGGTGCTGTTCTTGTAGTTGTCAGTCTATCAAGTGTTTCTCAGTTTTGCTACTCCTTTTGTTCTATCTTGCTCAGTCTTGTATACATTGCTAATTATGATATTTCAAATCAACTTTAACTGATAGTGATCTAACTTGCTAGTTGAACTCTAAATCTAACAGGTTATGGGCCCAGAGCTCCTCTAGTTGGCCAATCATTTAAGTTTCGTCTATTAGCAATTTCTCTCAGTAGAACAGTTTGTTGTTGATTGTTGCTAATTCTCATTTCAAGTTGTTAGCTGAGCAAATGGCAGATATAAAACCAGTTATTGTACCTCTTAATGGGAAGAACTATCCCACATGGAAAATTCAATGTCGAATGGCACTCGTTAAAGATAATTTGTGGAGTATTGTTTCTGAAACAGAGGAATGTCCAACTGAAAGAGAACCAAGGAGAAAGTTTATAGAGAGATGTGATAAAGCACTTGCAATTATTGTATTAATGATTGATCCGAAATTGAATTATTTGCTTGGAGCAGATCCGACAGACCCAGTAGTAGTTTGGAAAAGATTGGAAGAACAATTTCAACGAAAGACTTGGGCAAATAAACTACATTTACGTCGAAAATTATTTTCACTAAGGCTCAAAGAAGGTGGTTGTATGAGTCAACATATCAAGGCACTTACAGAAATTTTTGATGAACTCTCAGTAATCGGTGACATAGTGTCTGAAGAAGATAAAGTTGTGTATTTACTGGCTAGCCTACCTGATTCCTACAACATGTTGGTGACATCACTGGAAGTGCAGGAGACCGTTCCTAAGTGGAGAGTAGCAACTGAACGACTTTTACATGAAGAGACAAAAATGAAGGAAAAGACACAAACTCAAAACAGTGAAGATGGACGAAAGGTATTAGTTGCTAATCAAAAATCAAAGTTTGGAAGGCCACCAACAGTCACGTGTCATTATTGTCGCAAACCAGGACATTTTATGAAAGATTGTCGCAAACTTCAACACAAAAAGAAAATGGAGAGTAAGAAAGAAGGAGCCAGTTTGGCATTAGCAGAAGTGGAAGAAGCTCTTATGACCTCAGATGCAGAGAAAGTAATATGCACAGGAAAATGGATTGTTGATTCAGGAGCTACCTGCCATATGTGCAATGATCATCAGTGTTTTACTGATTGGAAATTTTTTGACAGGCCAAAAGAAGTTACACTCGGTGATGGACATTCATTGCATGGAACAGCAGAGGGAACTGTGAAGCTTGAACCATTGCTTCCAGATGGTGGTACTAAGAAATGCAGATTGGAAAATGTACTTTATGTTCCTGATCTGTCGTACTGTTTGCTTAGTGTGTCTAAAGTAGCAGAAGCTGGAAAGACAACTAAATTCAGCAAGTTAGGTTGTGAGATCCTGACCAGCGACAAGAAAGTAATGGGATTTGCTACTAAAGTTGGAAACCTGTACCATTTGGAATGCTGCCGCCACGAAGTTCAACATGTTAATACAGCTGTAGCAGACAAAGAGCAACTCTGGCACAGAAGATTTGGACACATTGGAGAGGACAAACTAAAAGGTCTTGCCAATAAAGAGCTTGTTGAGTGTTTTGATTATGACTCAAGTAAGAGTATTGGTTTTTGTGAATGTTGTATTGGAGGAAAGCAGCATCGCACTCCTTTTGTGAGCAGTAGCACTGAAGCCACTGAGCTACTGGAGCTAATTCATTCAGATGTTTGTGGAAAAATTAGTGAAAAGTCAATTGGTGGAGCTCAATATTTTCTAACTTTTACTGATCACAAGTCACGATACACTTGGACTTACTTTTTGAAGTCAAAAGATGAAGTGTTCAATCGTTTTATTGAGTGGAAAGCACTAGTTGAAAATGCTACAGGGAAAAGTATTAAGGTCTTAAGAATAGACAATGGAGGAGAGTATACTTCGACAGTCTTCCAGAACTATTTGAAGAAGGAGGGAATTAGACATGAACTCACAATTCCCAAGACCCCTGAGCAGAATGGTGTGGCAGAACGCTTAAATCGCACTCTTGTGGAGATGGCTCGATCAATGCTTCTTGATGGAAAGCTAAAGCTGAAGTTTTGGGCTGAGGCAGTTTCAACAGCTGTGTACCTGAAGAATCGCACTCCATCTAGTGCACTGAAAATAACTCCTTATGAAGCTTGGCATGGTTCTAAACCTAAAGTGGACCATTTACGAGTATTTGGTTGTGATGCATTCGCACATATCCCAAAGGATGAAAGAAGTAAATTTAATTCAAAAACAAGAAAATGTATCATGGTTGGATATGGAGATGTAACAAAAGGATACAGATTGTATGATCTCACGTCAGAAAAGGTGATTCACAGTCGAGATGTTAAATTCAATGAACAGCCTAAGCAAGAAGTGAGACAAGTTTCAATGGATACTGATGACTCAGATTACAAGTTAATTGCTGATTTTGACGAGACTTCTAATGCAGATGACTCATCCCATCATGATGAGTTGGAATGTCAAAGTTGTGAGCCTGAGCAACTTCGAAGATCTACTCGTGTTAAAAAACCTCCTGATTATTTTGTTCCTGAGCATACCAGTTTATGTGACTTATCTCAACAACCGAGTTCTTATGATGAAGCTATTAATGGGCGACATAGTGAAAAGTGGCAAACTGCCATGGAATCTGAGTTATCATCCCTACAAGAAAGTGAGGCATGGGATTTAGTGAAACTTCCAGAAGGAAACCACACAGTAGGAAGTAAGTGGGTGTACAAAGTCAAGACTGGACCAGATGGATCAGTGCAAAGATACAAAGCAAGACTTGTAGCACAAGGATTTACACAGAAGTATGGAACTGATTTTGATGAGACTTTCAGTCCTGTTGTTCGACTTGAATCGTTACGCATGTTAATTGCAAAATCCGTCCAGCATGATTTACAACTCCATCAACTCGATGTAACGACAGCATTTCTCAATGGCACATTAAAAGAAGAAGTTTATATGGAACAACCAAAAGGATTTGTATGTCAAGGAAAGGAGGAGCTAGTCTGCAAATTAAAGAAACGCCTTTATGGATTGAAGCAGGCACCTCGCTGCTGGAACTCAACACTGGACAGCTATCTCAAAACACTTGAATTTATTCAAACAGTCAGTGATCCATGCATCTATTTCAAGACAAGTGATGAAGATACGTTATATTTGGGAGTTTATGTTGACGATATTGTCATTGCTGGAAAAGGTGAAGAGCAAATTCAACAGTTGAAAGACAATTTGGCAAAGAAATTTAACATCAAGGATTTAGGACAATTAAAGTATTTCCTTGGAATCAATGTGGTTCAAAATCAAGAAAAACAATGTGTCTGGATTGGTCAGCCGACATATACAGAGAATTTACTTCAGAAGTTTGGCATGCAAGATTCCAAACCAGTCAATACACCAGTTGAAAGTGGAGCTAAACTTCATTCTGCGACTGAAGAAGATGAATTGGTGGATCAAGTGAATTATCAGTCAGCCGTTGGCAGCCTCATGTATTTAGCTGTAAGTACAAGACCAGACATCGCCTATGCTGTAAACAGCCTAGCCAAGTTCAATTCAAAACCTTCAGAAGAGCATTGGACAGCTTTGAAACGAGTTTTCAGATATCTCAAGGGCACACTCAAATGCGGCATCTTATATCAAAAGGGTGATTCAGAAGCAATTACTGGTTATAGTGATACTGATTGGGCTGGCGACACTACCGATCGAAAATCGATATCAGGATATGTTTTTATGCAAAATGGTGGAGCTATTTCATGGAGCAGCAGAAAACAGAAAACAGTGGCTTTATCTACAGCAGAAGCTGAGTACCTAGCTCTTTCAAATGCTTCACAAGAGTGTATGTGGCTCAGACAATTACAGAGAGAATTAAATTACTCAACCTCAACTCCAACTATCATTTATGAAGACAATCAAGCAACTATTGCTATGGCTAAAAATCCTAAATTTTATGGACGAGCTAAGCACATTGATATTCGACATCATTTTATTCGAGAGCAAGTCGCACAAGGAACATTAGAAATTAAATACTGTCCAACAACTGAAATGGTTGCCGACTTTATGACAAAAGGGTTGAGTTGTGAAAAATTTGTTAAACAGCGAGTGAACTCAGGATTACAAGAACCGCCACCCTAAGTCAAGTGAGGAGGAGTGTTAACAGTGGATCCTTGGAACTTAGTGTGTCTTATTTGTGTTATCATGATTACTATTCATTATTTATTACTTACTCATTTTGGGTTATGTGGTTTCCTGGAGTAGAGCCTCTCTTACTATACTTTTGCAAACAATCATTCTTTGTGTTCTGTCAATAGTTCTTTGTCATTGTAACAATAGTCCTTTGTGTGATCTTTATATTTAGTCATATGTTTTATGTTCAGTTGTCAGTTGGTGCTGTTCTTGTAGTTGTCAGTCTATCAAGTGTTTCTCAGTTTTGCTACTCCTTTTGTTCTATCTTGCTCAGTCTTGTATACATTGCTAATTATGATATTTCAAATCAACTTTAACTGATAGTGATCTAACTTGCTAGTTGAACTCTAAATCTAACATCTTTGGCAGGGTTTTTTTTAAACAAGAATAGGCAAAATCAAAAGGTTAGATGAATTGATATTTAATAATGAAATCTGAGGTTTTATATTTTTAGGCTGACTGGACAGGGTGGTGTGATCCAGGGCTCATGTAGAGTTTGTGTTATAGAGATTTGTGGAATAGTAAGTCCTTAGACTATTTTCTGTTATCTTTAAAAAAAAAAAAAAAGTTTGCAATGATAACTATGCTATAATAACGGCAACTTTCGGAATTATTGCCATATATCCACCCTTGGCTTTCCCATCAGGATTGGTGTGTTTGTCGGCAATATAATTCCTCAAACTATAATGGTTTAACTATTACATCGATAGTAATTAGTTAAACCTTATGGTTTGAGAAAGTATCACTCTAGCCTGAAGAGACCGGATATCTAGAGATGCTTCCAAATTGCCATGATTTAACATTATACCATGGATTATCATTTCATACAGGTAAATGACCAAGTTTTGAGGGGTTAGTAGGTCCAACATTAACAAATATAGCAGCACTGGTCTCTTTTAAAAAAGAAATGTACCATGTACTAGGAATTATGGAGTAAACTGGCTGTCTTGTTAGCCAAGTGTGATATCCAGGGTGCTTTTGGGACAGTTCCAGTACAAAATAAATACAGTAACTATTGTCACAATAAAGTTGATACAGTAGTCGTTGTCATGGTACATACGTAATTTAATAGTTTTAACTGTAACACTGTAATGTAATGTTTGCTCATAGCTAATCAGGAGAACAAGTAGCAGTCATTCGGTCAACTCACCCTGTGGGTGTGGCCACAAGGAATTCAGAACAATACAAACCTTTATGTGCCATTGTGTTATTTGATTTATAAGCAGTGTGTGAATGCATAGTTTTAAATGTAATTATTCTATGAGTTGTGCCCCGGATTCCGGTTGACCAGTATTTCATATTATATGTGCGCATGCGTGGCATCGGCCTATATAAAGCCAGTCACACATGTGTCTCATCAGTTCTCAAATCTACGATTAGGTTTAAAAACCTAAAGTCAATATAGAGGGAATTCTGGTGGCAGCGCCTGTGCGTTGCTGGGGTTCTGTTCATGCTGTGACCATCCCGGCGGCGCGCATCATCCTATCCACACACCCTATAGTCCATTCTGCTTATGACAATTTTATAACAAATCTTTAAAAACTCTCTTCGATTTTTTCAAGCAACACTAAAATAATCATATCAATTTTTTATATATAAATGAATCAGATCAAATTTTTATGTGTATCAAAAATGTAATATTGTTCACCACCACTCTGTAAAGTCACATAGCTAATCCCATAATGTTCTCCTTGTTCATAAATTTAAAATTTTAACCTAAACAAGTAGACAAGTGTGTATGTTCCAGATGTACAGTATAGACTTGTCTACTTACTGAAGATAAAATTTTAAAGTAATTATAGTTAATCCATGGGTTCGAGGAATTATAGCTAATAACCATTCAGATCCCGAGGGTGGTTATCTTTTTTTTGGGGGGGGGGGGGGGCTTAATGCAGTGAGGGTCACTTCAAGATATCGAACAAGATATGTGTTTCATTCTCTTTCAAGTCTAACATTAGCTAATCCAATATACCATGATATTTAAAGTTACCTGAATACAAATTACATCAAAACAATCAATATCAATACCGCAATAAAACTACTAAGTCACTACAGCTACAAAATCAAAGAATAGAGTTGAAACACACACTCCAGTAATGCAAGCTCTCAAGCTCGGGATCCTTTGGCCTTCAGCTTAGATAATAGAATTTCATTCTTGCGGCATTCCTGAAACAAAACAAGAAGTTTTCAATGGTACCCCACTTGATCCACAAACCCCTCAAAGTAAAACTGGACAAACTTCCCACAAAAGTATAACTTACAAAAAATTAAAAAAAATTAAAAATAAATAAAATAAAGCTGAGGCAGCAACTAGATCAATGCAACCACAAAGACGGGTTTTAACCTGAGATGCCCATGCATCTCCCCTCTTGTCACAACACTCCAACAATAATTAGCTCTTGCGTGGAAATAAATTTTGGCCATGCCCACCAATAGTTACACCCACTGACCTCCTGGAAGTCTCTGACAGACTTGTAGTATGTCCTTTGCTGCTCTATGAGATCCAAATATCTCTTATTTAACTTGTCTCTTTCCACCTTCTCTTCTGACCTCTTCGTTTCCAGCTACACACACGCACACACACATACACACACTCAATCGGGTGTGACTGCATTAACCATACCAACATACACACACTACATAAAACATGCAGGAGCATAAACATACTGAATCTATGCCAACTGTATAATACAAAACATCTTTTTTATTTCCAAAAACTAGTATAAAACATTCAGACTCAGTCAACTTTTGCAGCCATTATTTTATACCACTCTTACCCTCTGTCTGTCTTCAGTAACTCCATTCAGAATCTGCTCTACCTGCTTCAAGAATAGTTCCTTGTTCTTCTCTGTGTTCATAGCCCTATAGTAGCACATCACATGGTAATATAGGAACACGTCAGGTCCCACATTAACAATAGAGGGTCACATAATATAAGGACATTGTCACGTGAATTAGTGGATTACGGGATTCCTTGTTCTATAAAAAAAAAAAAAAAAGCGATATTATAAAGTAATTTAAACCCGCGGTACATAGTGTTTCAAAATTCACAACTCCTAGACAAAAGAGAACAAAACAAAACAAAAATTAATAATAAGAATTTTATTGTTCTTTTTGTTAGTCAAGCGACATGACATTTTGCTATGGAGCTTCTTTGGTGTGCAGTATACATCTCAAGATCAACACTGACGTGCTTTACATACAACTGTTGCAAGTAATTAGTCAAGGCCAGTAACAAGTCTGACAAAACTTACATGTCAAAGTTGTCATGAATGTTATTCAAGATGCCAGCCTGGGAAAATACAGACAAACACACAGAGTACATACACATAACTATGATTAGCACAAGCTATGTATGTATGTATGTATGTATGTATGTATGTATGTATGTATGTATGTATGTACACATAAACTACATCAAGTCTACTAACACATTGTCTCACAAGAATTGCAAAACATAACCCTATGAGTTGATATAATGTTAACTGAACTTTGTATTATTAGTATATTTTATGACTATTGGTTCATTCTTTCATCATTTCATTCTTACCTGTAGCTATATCCACTGTTTGTTGGTAAATGCATGAAAACAAACTAATTCCATACTTTATTATCAACAATTGACTGCAAAACAATTCTATACTGTACTATACACACACAAGACACACCTCTTTCTCCATGTACGCCTTCTGATCCTCCAGAGTATTGTAGAGAGTGTAAAACTGCCTGGTCTCTGTCAATGTAGCCGCAACTGCAGACAAACACATACAAACACACATACATATATGGAGGTAGATCACACAAACACAAACACACACACACACACACACACATACATTACATACACACAACAACTACACACAACCACACATTTTTCCATGCCCATTTCATTTTGTTCTCACCTTGCTTGTAGAGCTCAATGAATCTCTTCTGGTATTGAGACAGTTCAGTTCTTGATGGCACTTCATCTATCTTGCGCTGAAGTTGAGCTATCTCACGATTTTTTCGAGCCTGAATTGCAACAACAACATAAACCAAACTTTACCAAACCAAACCAGTACTAACATCCTTGGACCTGGCTCAGCAAATACATTTCTTTCTACTATATGTATTACTTGAGATGAAAACAAAACAACAACAACAACAACAAAATAAATTCAACAACAACAACAACAAAATAACATTGTATATAACCAACATTTGCATTTAACCCAGCAAAATGTAGACTAAACTACTGGCCTCTCTGATAGACACATACTCCACAAACTTCAACACCGTCAACAGAATAAGTATCGACACTTTCTTCCCAGAGCACAAAAGACACTATTTTACATCACACAAAGGATCATGCTCACAATTTCCTTAATTACCTTGTGCTAGGTGCGTATTCTATCAGCTCATTAAAGTTTTGTTGGTTAACGTTTTAAGATGAGACTACTGTTGATGATAAATAGCCAGCACACCAGACTTTCTTCTGCATTTTGTTAAATCACTTGATGCCAAATGTGTGACTAGTTCCACCTTGATGCTCTTTTTGCTAAAATCCTATACCTAGCTAGCTCTGACAAACTACTAACCTTCACTAGATAGCCATCTCTGATTCTGAAGCGCTTACTCTCAGTGTTGTAGTTGAACTTGTACCAGTTTATTTAGGACAGGAATATACCAAGGTTGAGGCACCACCTTCTGTTTGAGATGAGCTGCTAGACATGCCCAGGAATGCACCCACACATGTCTATTAAAAGTGTGTTTAGGAGGCTCGTGGTATGGTAAGGACATAATTAGCGCCCTTTTTTTAAACTCACTACCTATAGCTGTACCTGATACAGACCAGGCCAGACACAGCACGGACTATTCAAGTAACAGTGTACACACACTCACCAGCAACGTCTTAATCTTTGTGAGTTTGTCCTTGTCAGCCTGGAAGGCCTGTCTAATGGCTGACACTCTTTCTCCCTCCTCCTCATTCAGCACTCCTTCCTCCATACCCAGACGAGCTATGGCTTCTTCCAGACGAGCCTTCTCATCCTGCAAGTAGCACACATGGATAAAATTGACATTTAGCTCTGCATTGAGACAAGAAATAATAATAATAATAACAATAATAATTAATAATAATAATAATAATAATAATAAATGTGTGTACTTGCACGAGGCTCTCCGTGTACAGAATGAAAAATTGCCATCAAAAACCAACACACACACAAACTATCATCCTTCAATGGGAGCAGCTTACTACATCGATATAGCGACATCAATGTTGTATTGTCGGCAGTGTGTGGTATACCTAATGAAGACATACGACTGGGAGGTGGACATGCACATATACTAGATAGGGATGAGAAATGAGTTCTTCATGGATGACATTACAAACACATGCTCACCATTCTTCTGGGTTAAATATTAGACATTCTTATCAATGGGTGGAGACACATAAACACACACATACATACATACTACACAAATATACACACACACATATACATACATGCATACATGCATACATATACATGGCACGCCCACTCACCTTGCAGTGCAGTTTGAACTGCTGTTCTTGCTTCTTGAGGTTCTCATTCATAGCAACTAGACCACGCAGCTGTTGCAGTATGCTGTGCGCACACACACACACAAATTTACCACAAATTCTAAACTTGCAATGCTAATGGTGTGTGTGCAAGGGCTGTAGTGGTATGATAACCTAAATGATCCTTCCGCAGGATCACCTACTAGTCTGGAAGCCAGAGGGGTTAACCTGGAATTTTGGTATGCGGAACTTTTTTTTTCATAAATATGTTCTATAGGACCTATGAAGTCATAATCAGATTCATGCCACTTTGGCATGGTTGGGCAATTCGAAATATATGCGAAAATATTTATTGTTAAACTTTAGGAAATGGTCACATATAAAGTTGCACCAAATTGAGTCATGTTGTATATCATTTGAATCCTTAGAAGGTACTGATCATTACTTGATAAATTATATTGTATATAAGTCAACTAGATTGAAGTTATAAACAAAAATTAGTATTTTCTGTCAAAAGTATGTACGATCTATACAATAAATCTGGTATTGTTTCACAATCTTAATCAATAATATTTTTTTTTGGATTTGCACCAATCAGTTACAATAAAAATGTGTAATAATGTTATTCATAGCTATCATAACCATCACATTTAAAAAAATGTAAATGGTTTAAAGCTGGCAAAATAATTGTGACCATAATTTCAGCTGCTTCACAAGAGTTATGGATTGGGAATCTTACTCGTGTATCTTTCAAAGTAGTCCACACTGCAACTGCTCTGGTAATGAGGAGGGACTGAAGAATATTAGCGAAGCAAGGATAGAGACAGTTAAAGCAAAAAGCTGCTGGACATCATAATTATGCCAGGTATGGAACCTACTATTTACAAGACATGAGAAAGTTGCCACATTCAATTCTGGATAAATTTCTACATGGAGAGCATACTACACGACATCACAGAGGTGTATGGAATGGCATTTGGTCTGATATGTTCATAGAGACGTCCTACACGACATCACAGAGGTGTATGGAATGGCATTTGGTCTGATATGTTCATAGAGACATCATTCATGAGATATGGAAAAGGCCCTGGGGGACTCATAGGCCTAACACTCAATGAACAATCAGTCAAAAAATGGGCTTATGGTTTACATATTTGTACAGAGATCATTCGTGACTTGGCAGAAATGAGAAGTAATGATGATTCAAAAGATGTTTTAGTCCACAAGGAAGAAATGCCATCTAGACTAAAATCTGATAATTGTGATCGCAGCAAAATTAAAATAAAATTGGAACAGTGTATAAATCCACTTGAACCAACACAACATCCAGCAAATTTAGTGAATGTTTCAACTGGATATATAAATAAATGCAATGCTGTAAATGTTGAACAAGCAATTGACATTGGGTGTCAGCAAATGCAGACTTTTGTGGAAAATTTTCCAGATAGTTTCCACAAGACTATATCAAAGCAAGTACATATGCTGAAATCTGAAAAGAAGAGAATTCACCTTGGCCACACTCAAGTTTTCAATACTGAGGCAATTTATGCTCGTATAATGTGCTTGATTTCTTTGGGTCAAACCACATTACAAAACTGCATTAAAGCATGAATTGTCTCCTGTTCCAACTTCTCTTTTTCAAGATTCTGGAAACATGAGATTTGCGAAGACAAAATCAGTTTTGAAAGCAAATCTAGAAGTACAAGTATCTCGTCGTATTAACTCTAGTAAAGGTGCAGTTATTATAGATGGAAATGCAATTCTCTGGTGTCTAGACTGGCCAAAAGAATGTGTTCTTTCTCATCTTGCAGAAAAATTGTGCGAATATATTGAAAAGAAATTAATGTATAATGATGTGTACCTAGTCTTTGATCGATACAAGAAATTTAGTATAAAAGGATCCACTCGTTCAGATAGAGCAAAAAAAATTGCATATCAACTAAAATTTACACCTTCAACTCCACGTCCATGTAAAGAAAAAATATTATAATTTTCGATTCTGGATGTAATTCTGTTACCATTATATCTGATTATACAGATGTCTTCGTTTTAGCTTGCCACTATTTTCCAATAGAAAGATCTGATGTCACTGTGATTATGGAATCAACCAAATCATGTCGAGCAATTGTAGATATTGGAAAAACAGCAACAAAACATAAATCTCTATTATCATCCTTTCTTGCTGCTCACGCACTCACTGGTTGTGACAGTGTTTGCTGTTACCATGGCATTGGTAAGAAAACTGCAATTAAAGTGACGAAACAGAGAAAACTCTTTTCTAGGAGAACTAAGTAGTTACATTCAAGATGTAGTTTCAGAAGCCACTGCATTTATTGGTGATTGCTATGGAATATCTGATGGAGAAACTATGTCAGATAAGAGGCAAGCGTTTGTTTTTTGTAGTACACTCTATGCATACATAATATGTTATTACATTTTTTTCCTGTTTAGATACAGAATGTGGATTAAGAGAGCCAGAGGAAAACTTTCAAACGCACCAAAGTTGGCAAATTTGCCTCCCACTTCCGAATCATTCCTACAAAATGTTCTTAGGGCACATTATCAGAGTTTCGTGTGGAAGTCTTGTCTTCTACCCACCAGCAGTTGATCCAACTAAGGTATGAAGTAATATATTTTGCTCAATGTGATTCTTTAATTGTTTTTTGAATGTGTACAGTTTGGATGGTTACGAAATGAAGAAGAGGAAATATTAGTGCCAGTTATGGTGGCAGAAGAGGTCCAAGTTCTTCCCAATGAAGTTTCACGTGTTTTAGCTTGCAATTGCAAGGCAGCAGAAGCTTGTAAAAGAGGATACTGCTCCTGCAAGTCTTTTATCATGCACACAGTTCTGTGCATGTTACTCAACCAAATGCTACAATGAATGGACAGTAGAACAAGCCTCACTTTATGATTCGCAATCCGACTCTGAAGAAGAGGAGCTGGTAGAAGCTTATTGATTGCACGTAAAATTCTCAGTAATTTTTTGTAACCTTGTGGTTTTTCGCTTATTACCTTAAAATATTAATTTTTTGATCATAAGTGCTATTGTAAAAAATAATCTGCATGAAATAAGGATTTCAATGATATGTAACATGATGCTATTTGATTTCAACTAGATTTCAGCGAAATTTAACAAAAATTGGTGAATATTTCGCAATGCCCAACTGTACCAAAGTGGCATGAACCTGAATATGATTTTGTAGACCTTGTAGAATATGTTTATGAAAAAAAACTTTCCGCATACCATATTTCCAGGTTACCCCAAATTTGAGTGTTTGGCCGCCAGACTATACGGAAACATTGTTACGATAGTACATATCTCTATGTGTCAGTAAGTTACACACATAGTGTCTGTTTACACAATTCTGCCTCCTCTCACTCACTCTCTATTCTCATCCGTCACCATGGCGTTGAGTTTCTCCATCTCCGTGGCAATCTTCTCTCCATAAGCTTCCACCTATGTACAAACACACAACACAGAGAATAGATCGTGGAAGTGAGTAATATAATATAGTATACATATATTAGGCTCTAAACACACACACACACATACACACATATATACATTGCCTCACCTTAGCCAGACTAGCCTGTGCCTGTGCATACTCAGCCTGGAGTTCATCGTGACGACCCTGTACCTATTCACAAACAACATGCCGACCATGATAAAATGTAACACATAACATGCAAATATAGAAACAAGAGCACCAGTGACTGAGTTGGTTTATAGGAACAATCAG
>WLWD01003515.1_pt1 | contig 26283 bp, 17 predicted proteins | sample 6712731 | NCBI WGS metagenome assembly WLWD01 (sample SAMN12718690, study PRJNA576275) | sponge metagenome | isolation source: marine sponge | host: Mycale hentscheli | place: New Zealand: South Island, Marlborough, Capsize Point | collected 2014-11-01 | reverse complement strand
TCAAGCAAATCAAGCATCCTACAGCTTGGTTAGCTTGCCTAGATGAATAACATTATGTTTTAAAACATAATGTTTCTCCTGAACACAAGTTCATGTTCACATGGGGGATAGTTCCTGGTTATGTCAGCACTACATTCATGTTTTCATAGTGTGTGTGCATGCTTGTGTAAGACATTTGAGCTGCAACCAAAAAATGTTACTTTCACTAACTGGTTAAGATAATCTTTTTAACCACAAGTATATGTTTATATGAGTGACTTCTGGGAGAATTTCAGCAAGATTTATGGGCTGTAGCTAAAGTCAGTGTCATAGCAACAATATCAGCACGCACTTTCAAATATAGTCATAACACTTTACGTACATAATCTGTGAACGCGTCACTCTGGGATTGTAGCCCATACAGTTGGTTAATGCCTCACCATCTAAGTAACTTGCTAATTGATGCAGTGTACTGTTTACAGTTTTGCTCACTTTGGCAACAGGTGCTAATTGACCGCACCTTAAGGATGGCCATATATACATTATCGGTGCATTAGTGAATTAATATCTCACCAGTGCAAATGATGGAATTTTAAAACACAGTAGATCTTAAAACTTCAAACCAGCTATTTACTGCAGTATATGGGAAAAAACTTATATTTTGCCACATTCCCTTTCCCTGTTCCCCAACTCACCACCACCACAAAAAATTAGTCCTTTGCAAAACCCCACTTTCCTGTAAGATGAAAGCAACATAGTTAAAAGTGAAAGCATTCAGTATAAGCAAGAGTGTTGTTGATAGCTAGTTTGTTCTGTAGTCAACTTGTTTACATAAACTCACTCCACAGTTTGGTTCACCCACTGCTTAATAAACTTTTTAGAACTGGCCCAGCAAAGAGCACACAAGCTTGAAGTGAAGCAGAAAGTAAAGTATTCTAATGGTGGAAGCTATGTGTACACATCTATACTAATTCATAGTAGTATCCATTCAATGTTTATGATATTGCTTCCAGTTGATATCTAATTTTAGTAACAAATAAATTACACAATCAGGTAAGATTGAAAGCATTGACTGTATGTGGAATTCCACATCTTAATTAGTCATGACAATATTCCCGCATCACGTAAAAAAAAATGGCAGCAACAAACAATAGTGTGAGAGACCTTCAAGGAGCAAAAGCTAATGGACTGTAATTTTACACATGTAAACAAGTATATCGTATTTTGAACACATCATTGATCAATCTCATGTGATATACTATCTACCACAGGTATGTGTCTAGTGTCAATTGATTCTTACTCAAGTATATCATATTTTGAGCACATCATTGATCAATCCCATGGGATGTACTATCTACCACAGGTATGAGTCTAGTGTCAATTGATTCTTACTCAAGTATATCATATTTTGAGCACATCATTGATCAATCCCATGGGCTGTACTATCTACCACAGGTATGTGTCTAGTGTCAATTGATTCTTACTCAAGTATATCATATTTTGAGCACATCATTGATCAATCCCATGGGATGTACTATCTACCACAGGTATGTGTCTAGTGTCAATTGATTCTTACTCAAGTATATCATATTTTGAACACATCATTGATCAATCCCATGGGATGTACTATCTACCACAGGTATGTGTCTAGTGTCAATTGATTCTTACTCAAGTATATCATATTTTGAGCACATCATTGATCAATCCCATGGGATGTACTATCTACCACAGGTATGTGTCTAGTGTCAATTGATTCTTACTCAAGTATATCATATTTTGAGCACATCATTGATCAATCCCATGGGATGTACTGTCTACCACAGGTATGTGTCTAGTGTCAATTGATTCTTACTCAAGTATATCATATTTTGAGCACATCATTGATCAATCCCATGGGATGTACTATCTACCACAGGTATGTGTCTAGTGTCAATTGATTCTTACTCAAGTATATCATATTTTGAACACATCATTGATCAATCCCATGGGATGTACTATCTACCACAGGTATGTGTCTAGTGTCAATTGATTCTTACTAGCTCACTGAGACTTCCCCTTGTCAGTTAAACTTCAGTGAGTAGCATAATAAGACTTCGGACATTTCAGGTCTATTCATTGCATTGAAATGTACTACGAGATACCTTAAAATAGCCTTAGCTAATACATCCATTGTATAAACAATATTGTTTACATTGCATTAATGCAATGGAAAAGTCTTCGCTCTAACAGATCACTGAATGTCAGCCATGATTTTTAGCAATGAAGTGAAATACGTGTAATATGCTCACTGTTTTGGATATGCTATAGCCCAAACTCATTAATACTGAGAATAGATTATCCATTAATCTATACACATATGCAATACACAGCTCATTTTCTTTCTTCCAATCTATAATTATCTTAACCTTTCTACTATCATAGCCAGTGATTGCAAAAGTATACAGAGATAATTATTGCTATGCCTTGTGGTCTGTTTCATAATTGATGAAGCCCACAATAATTGTTTGTGCAACCACCTATTTCATTGTGCTAGGCAGTCGACTCATACTCAATGGCAAACGTGTAGGATAATAAAGCAATGTAAGCATTCATTAAAAGTTAATGATACACCTTAATACCTAGCAAAGCTGCAATGGTTTACAAAGAGAACTACACAAGATCACAAACATTTAATTCCCGCCCACCTAACCATTGTGTTGATGTGCTGCTGCATTACAACAACAACAATAAACTGTAAATTGTACTTGGACATTATTGTGTGGACTGTCTGGAGCCATAAACTTGTTAAGTTACAAGGTTGAATGTTGGAGTAAATATCCTATTGAGACTTGTTATAAGGCTTCGGCATGAAAGCAATACACCATACAGTACGCAATGATTCTCCTTATATGGCCGAACTCTGCATGTTTATGCTAGAAGAGATTGACACGTAGGCATAATGATCACATAAACAGTAGCAGATGAGACATGTGACAGCATACTAAGTGAGCTAGATAAGAGATAGTTGAAGAGGCTGCTAGTTTGAAGGAAAAAAAGTGAAATACCCTCTAAGATTATGTGTATCTAATACCACACACATACATGTTAACATGATTACAGGATGAAGAGAAGTACAATGAAGGATTATGACGCATGAATTATAAACACTGGATTAATTGTGCCATATAAAATATTTGACCAGCATTTAAGTGATAATACTTGTCTGATCTAATGAATGAAATAAGATCACCAGAGACGGCTACAATAGGAACTGATTGTGATAATTAGTGGTATAAAAATCTAGTTATTGAACGATTTGAACATACTTGAATTGTTGCACTCTGTTTGTCATGTCTTCGCTGCTGATCTAATACCCACCTCAGCATACATGATGTCAGCTTGTGAGGAATTGGTCAAAGTTGGATTCTTAACTGAAGGAATATTATCCCCGTCCTCGTCCTCGTTAACATTGGAAGTGGACGAGATCTGTTCACCATCTGGTTTATATTGAGGGATGGGTGGGGCATCATCATCTGGTAGAATACACTCAGTTGTAGTCTGCTGTGTAGGTGTGGCTAAAGGTTTGTCTTGTTCTAAGACATGATAAACAGGTCCCTAGAAAATGAAAATCAATTGTGTATTACAGCAATGTGATATAACAATATGATGATGCCAATTAAGAATGGTATAAACCCTCACTGCACAGTAACTGAGTTTATAATAGAAAACAAATCAACAATACAGTTTCAAACACAAAATTACTGGCAATACTTACTCCATTAAGCTGCGAATAATTTTCATCTGCCAGTTTGGTTTGTGGTTTCTTGTGATTTGTGTCATTCAAACAATCATACACTCCATCAATTCCAGTTTCCACTGTCATGTCCGTCTTCTCAAAAGTACAAGCTTGGTTTCCAGAATTGAGGGCTACTTGAGGATTACTACTGCCCTAAGGATTACACCACCATTAGCCAACATAGCAAATATTACAATACAAATTCAGTTGTATGGAAATGTTATTCTTTAAAGTTTAAACCTGATCATGTTTCATGATTTTACAATTAAATAGACTAATGACAAATATAACATTCCTTTATTTTCTACTATCTGCTTTTGAAACCAGGTGTATTAAAGTTTCTCTATCATTTCTTTCTCACTAGAACATCTACTGCTATTGTTAACTTACATTAATTTCTACCCTTAGTCCTCTGTTTACTCGAGATCTTTGAAATGAAACACAATAATCACATTTTTTAAATATTTAAATAGATTCAACAATCACCTTTGAAATTTTTGTAATGTACAACGTCCACCACAACAGTCTATAATAATATTCAACATATAAATATTTTCTGTATATTTAATGAATTGACTTACTATGGTGACAAAGGCAGATGACTAGCAAGACAGTGAATATTGAAACTCCAATGGCCACAACGAGTGCTACAACACTTGCAACTATTGCTATTACTACACTGCCAGAATCTGTTGTAGTAATTATTGTATAGTCACTAGGGTCTGCTGTAAACAAATTTGAAAATTTGCTATTATTATTACGGGGAATTTATCTCTAACCTGTTGTACTAGAGCATAAGGAAATTGGATTGACTTCAAATTGCACGACAGAAGTACTATTATTTTCTCCATTGACATCAGCAATTGTAGTTAGATTATATAGTGTTTTCAATTCAATATCCACAGAATCAGAGCTATTTTTTATTATGGTATCATTACCATCAGTGGCTCGTGATAATGTATGCATACAGTTGTTAGAGGAGCATCCAATGATATATTTACATGTTGAATTATATTCTTCTGCATTCATTGAAGGGCAAACATTCACATCTAATGCACCTATATAATAGTTATACATTATTGACTTTTGCTGAACTTTTTTTTTATAACTTACAAAAAAGATATGGTTCAGAGAATCCCAAGTCTATGCTATTGTTGTACATAATTGTTAAATTATATACTAATTGTTCTTGTAATCCGGTAATTCTGACAGTGGACAATGAGTTATCTATAGTTGGTGATATCAATGCTGTTTCCATATGACTTTGAAGCATTGCAATATATACTATTTGTTCATTGTGACACACCTCTGGTATCTGTAAAATGTAAAACAAAATCTCACCCTAATTGTAGCAGTAAAAAACAACAACACTAACCTGTAGGGTCAGATTTAATGAGTAGGAGCCCCCCACTCTAAATAATGAATATTCAATATCATTTATAGAAGGTATGTAAGGTAGAGTCTTGTTTACACATGAAGGTGGACTTTGTCCTACTATATTAGTAGCTGTGATACACATGGTAAAGGGATCACATGACCTCACTCCTTCCAGTGTGAAGTTATAGGAGTCAGTATCAGTCACATACTCAGTGATGTCTTTCAATTGACTTGGACTCAAGAATGTGAGAGTAATAGTGAAATTAACAGATACTGTAGGAATGATGCTATAATTCCATGATGTCACCAATGAAGAGCTTTTAAAAAATATACTCAATATACTCGGTTTATCTGGGATGCCTGTCAGAAATATATAATTTATCTATAATAATTTGAATTTTATCAAAGAATTATATGATGTTAGGTGATAAAAGATAAGCTCAAGAATGAAAGTGTAATAATGAAATCAACAGATACAGTAGGAATGATTTTATAATTTCATGTCATCAATGAAGAGCTTTTCAAAAATATACTCAAATTAACAGATAGTTACGTTATTTAAGGGTTAAGTTATAATTAATAATATTGGCTGTTAAAAAGAGAAAATATTGCTATTATTATGATTATTTCAGCCGAGAATGACTTAATCATACTCAAATTACTTGGAGGGTCTGGAATTTCTGCAGTTAGTATATATAAAGAAACTATGTCATTTTATTTTTATCAGAACTTTATGTGTCTCACTTTTAACCCTTTTCAGTGCCATAACCGCCATACAGCAGTTTGAAGTAACACCTCGGGAAAATCGTTGTTTAATCTCGTCTGCCTTGCCTTACTCAAATGCTATAGCCTCAAAAAGTAAGCTCAATAGCTATTCATAGATGTTTGAATGTCTTGTAGCTGTATCTTTAAGGCTATAGTGCAAACTTTGAGGTAGCTTGCGGAGTTAGAGGTTTGGCTTACTTCAAAATGGCGACCGGGTGGTCAATTCTTAAGGCAATAGACCTGGATTAACAGCAACCTTGGGATTTTAATTGATGAATCAAGTAAACCAGAAGGTACAGAAGATATTTATGCCTACAGAAGTCATTCAACAACAAAGAGAGAGTTGTTCTGTGAAGAAATCCAGGTGTTTGACTACAGCTTTAAAATACAAAACGGCTCTGAAGATTCACATGATGATGAAGTAGTTATACAGGACTCAGAATCAGTTTCTTTTTCTTTTACAGCCATTTTTAAGACTATGTTTCATTTCCCTGACAATTCAGCAGTGAAAGGGTTAAGGAGAAACCGCTCGATGAATTGTTGAAAGTATATTATTTATTTATATGTCCTTGAATTTCTAAAATAATGATTGAAGTCAACTGAAGTCAATATTACTTTCAACAGTGTTTACTATTTTTGTCAGGGAAGGGAAGCTGAGGTTGGGAGGGGGAACTAGTATATGAGGTTATTGCTTGAGAGGAATAAGGGGGCACACTGCATGCAGATTTATCACACATTGTTAATATACCATCACATATATAAATTTCATCATGTTGATTAGCTCATGTGAATACAATTCAATTTTCAAAACCTATGCCATGTTCATAGATGTTCACAAAGATAAATCAGACAACTTTGAAATAACAGACTTTGCTATGGAATTATTAGAAAAGAATTAAATAAAGAAAATTAAGGAACCAATTTTCACCATGACTTTATTAATCTTAATTTAAGGCTTTATTTTACCATGAAAAAAATAAAAATGGTATCATGATAATAATTTTGATTACTTGGGGTTATTGGTTGTTTCAGGGTTAGTGAGTGGGGATTACTGAAGTTCTACTGTATATACACATTGAAAATGTATGCATATTGACAAGACAGTCTATAGTTACTTCAACTATAGATTTACTAATTATAGCTATGTATGTTCACTGAAGTTTGTACCATTAATAATTATCACAAATTAATAAGTCACAAAATGTGTCAATAAAGTTTCATCATTACAATTGATGCACAATAACTTTTGTGTAAGTACTTTCTGTCCAATTAAAGTGTAAATATTTTAATGCATGACTATAATAAATATCATGGTTATTATATTACTGAATTAGCTAATTCATGACCAAATATTACAAATAGCTACTATATAATGTTCAATATATAAATTATTACTCACCATAAATAATGACATTTATAGTACTAGGAACTAGGACAAGATTCACAATGCTGTAGCAGCTCAATCCTGTCACTGACGTCTCCATTGTGTTTACTGTTATTAATAATGTATTAGTAACTCCATTCACATACCCTCCAGTAATACCAGGAATTGTAGATTCTTGTGTTGGTTCAAAGACCAGTGGAGTTCCATTATTCAGAATAATGCCCCAAGCAGATATAGCCTTGCTTCCGTCCAAATGACGGCATGTTACATTCCTCTGTGTGTTGATGGTAATATATAGTGGTCCAGTTGGAGTAATCTCAACTAAAAACAACAGCAACACCAATAAATAGTATATCAAGTGTGAACTTCAATTGTTGCTAATTGACCTGAGCCTCTATAGAAAAGTCATTGTTCACAGTCCTGCATCAAACACTTACCACCACACTAATAGTTTATTGCTGAGTGTGCATTAAATAATTTCAAGCAGCAGAGGTTGAGTTACAATGAAATTTGTCTTGTATGTAAAACCATACCAAAAGTGAAGTGAAGGTGGCAGATAGTTTTGTATGACGGTAACAAAGTGATCTTCAGCTATTCCATTTTAAATAGCTAGGTACCTTACCTTAGTTTTCAACTTATGCACAATCCCTAGCTACTGCAGATTGTTCACTCTGAACAAAACGCCCTACCTTGACTTAATGAGTGGGCAAAGTAGAGAAGTAGTAATATTAGCCGGGACATGGGGCTGCTTCTGCGGTATAGTCCAGGGAAGAAACTTTCGGCAGACAACGGGTATGTCCAAGTTGAGTTGGCCGCAAGAAAAACTTGAATAACTTTAGAACGGAAACAGCTACGCATCCGGGGTTTGCACCATAGCTCGCGCCGAAGCGGTTAAAAATATTCCCTCAGGATACTCCAAAACCGGAGAGAAAGTGCTATTCCAAAATTCAATACAAAAGTCTATGGGAATAGAAAAAAAAACACTGGTTTCCCGCTCAAAACGCGCCCGCTTTTAGTCACGCGGTACGGCTCAATTGATCACGCGGATTGTCTTCGTTAAGAATTTTGTAAACAATGAGCGGCTTCTCCTCAGATTGCTGGGTTTCTAACTTTATATCGCGATTAGCTTAGGTTGCCAGTGTGGAAACCGGATAGGCGGAGTGTTCTGTTGTCGCAGAGAGTACAGGACCACCTGATAGGATGTTGGTAAGATTATTTTGTCTACCTGTTCAATAATAAATGCCGTATAGCCAACATATTTCAGTGATATAGTTATCATTTAGCTAGCAACTTGTAATACAGTCACACTTAAGCTGTTTCAGTTAAATTGTGTACTTGTCAAAGCCGTGTTTATGCCAATTCCTTTTCTTCACTACTATAGATGCCGTTTATTGTAAGGATTAGGACCAACTCAGGCAGCACTCCACCTTCAACTCTGATTACAACTATATTTTGTGTATGTGTACTACTTTTTAGGACCAACTCAGGCAGCACTTACAGGTGTAACACAATCAAAAATCGAGGATGTTTATTTATTTGGCGAGCGAGCGAAGCGAGCGAGACAGTATTAGGGGTGGATAATGCAAAATTGGGTATATGTTATTGGCGAGCGAGCGTAGCGAGCGAGACAGTATTAGGGGTGGATAATGCAAAATCGGGTATATGTTATATGTATATAATATGTATGTGGGATGGTACGTATGCCCTTTAAACGCGCGCGCGGGGAACTCTTTTCTCCAAAAAAACACGGCTTTTTAGGCTTGACCCCAGTTTATTCTGAAACTACAGGATTAAGCAAGCCTTACTTTATACTTAAGCTCCAAAGTGTGAGAAAATTCCTTCTAAAATGCTTGCTTTTCAAGAAACAAAAAGTTGATTCGACCGGTTACTATGGCATTGAAGACCCTTTTCCAGACTTAATTTCAAAACTTCGCCGTTTTATGGGGGGGATACGGAGTGCCGGTTGTTGGTTGTCAAGAGCTGTTGGTAGTCAGAATGTCGTAGTATTAATGCTAAGGAAGCTACTACTTCTCGAGGGAAGCTGAGGTTAGTACGTAATTCCATATTTGTTAGCTAAATATGCAAAATTAACTCTGGCCTTTCTTTTTTGTAGCTAAGAGCTTGTCAACAGTGACTGGTAAATTCAAATAGTCAGATTGGCTCAAATTTGGTACTACAAAAGTTACCACTGCTCAAGAAAATGAGGTAAGAAAATAATTTTGTATTTGTGTGCTAAAATTGATTGTTTTTGTTTTTGTAGGTGAGATCTTGTTGTCAAGAATTCAAGGTAATTCAGATGGTCAAAGTAACTTCAATCAGAAGTTATCAATACTCAAGAATGATGTAAGTAGTAATTCCATATTTGTTGGCTAAAATTACAAATAATAACACCGGTTTATTTTTTCATCGTAGCTGAGAGCTTTTTCAAGAGTTACTGGTGATTGAGATATCAGAATGGTTGATGTTTGATACTACAAAAGTTACCATTAATCAGGTAAGAGAGTGATTTTGTATTTGTTTGCTGAAATAAAAGGTCATAACTGCTATAATAGTGTTTGCATGAACTAAGCTAAAACATAGTAACAATACTTAGTTTTATGTTACCTAACATCAGGCTCGCTCGCCATTTGTGCTCAAGCACACCACTAGTATATATGTATGTATGTATGGATGGTACGTATGCTCTTTAAACGCGCGCGTGGAACTTTTTTCTCCTAAAAACACGGCTATTTAGGCTTGATCCCAGTTTATTCTGAAACTACAGCATTAAGCAAACCTTACTTTATACTTAAGCTCCAAAGTATGAGAAAATTCCTGCTAAAACGCTTGTTTTCAAGACACAAAAAGTTGATTCGACAGGTTACTATGGCATTGAAGACCCTTTTCCAGACTCAATTTCAAAACTTCGCCGTTTTATGGGGGGATACGGAGTGCCGGTTGTTGGTTGTCAAGAGCCGTTGGTAGTCAGAATGCCGTAGTATTAATGCTAAGGAAGCTACTACTTCTCGAGGGAAGCTGAGATAAGTACGCAATTCCATATTTGTTAGCTAAATATGCAAAATTAACTCTGGCCTTTCTTTTTTGTAGCTAAGAGCTTGTCAACAGTGACTGGTAAATTCAAATAGTCAGATTGGCTCAAATTTTGTACTACAAAAGTTACCACTACTCAAGAAAATGAGGTAAGAAAGTAATTTTGTATTTGTGTGCTAAAATTGATTGTCTTTTGTTTTTGTAGGTGAGAGCTTGTTGTCAAGAATTCAAGGTAATTCAGGATGGTCAAAGTAACTTCAATTTGATACTACAGAAGTTATCAATACTCAAGAATGATGTAAGTAGTAATTCCATATTTGTTGGCTAAAATTACAAATAATAACACTGGTTTATTTTTTATCGTAGCTGAGAGCTTGTTCAAGAGTTACTGGTGATTGAGATTATCAGAATGGTTGATGTTTGATACTACAAAAGTTACCATTAATAAGGTAAGAGAGTGATTTTGTATTTGTTTGCTGAAATCAAATGTCATAACTGCTATTATAGTGTTTGCATGAAGTAAGCTAAAACATAGTAACATTTTATGTTACCTAACTATCAGGTTCGCTCGCCATTTGTGCTCAAGCACACCACTAGTTTAGATATATGTATGGACGTACGTATGTCATTTTGTACTTTGACCCTCGCATTTTTGTGTTAGTTATGTGGTCGACCCCGTCCCAAATTGCACTAAACAGAATCCTCTGGTTTATCGATTAGTACCCGTATCACCCTAGAAATTGAATTGTTTACCGTTTTGAATTCTTTTGTGGGTGCAGTTAAAACTTGAAAACTTAAGGGACTTCCATTTCTATTCCAGTTAGTGGCGGTGGTAAGTCAATGCGCTCTTTGTCATGGTTATAAGCCAGTATTTACTTGAAAATACATTGTCCACTAGACTACCGCGAAGGTAAGTGTGTGTAGGTGCATGTCCAGTTGTGTCAAAGCATTGTGTGTTACAACCACTACTTAGCTAAAGAATATCACAAAGAAAACTTTAAATAACCTGTATCTTTTTGTTGTTTTTTCCCTTCAATTCAAGCAGTTGCAGAGAGTTGTTACTATGGCACTGAAATCCCTTTACCGTGTATGCGAAATTAAAAAAAATGGACCTTATTTTCAGTGGCTTCAGTGTTAGAAGTCAAAATAATTCATATCAAAATAGTATAGTGTTTAGGCTCGCTCGCCATTTGTGCTCAAGCACATCACTAGTTGTATATATGTTTGTACGTACGTATGTCATTTTGTACTTTGACCCTCGCATTTTTGTGTTAGTTACGTGGTCGACCCCATCCCAAATTGCACTAAACAGAATCCTCTGGTTTACGATCAGTACCCGTATCATCACCCTGGAAATTGAATTGTTTACCGTTTTGAATTATTTTGCGGGTGCAGTTAAAACTTGAAAACTTCAGGGACTTCCATTTCTATTCGAGTTAGTGGCGGTGGTAAGTCAATGCGCTCTTTGTCATGGTTATAAGCCGTGCGCAACAGTATTTACTTGAAAATACATTGTCCACTAGACTACCACGAAGGTAAGTCTGTAGGTGCATGTCCAGTTGTGTCAAAGCATTGTGTGTTACAACCATAACTTAGCTAAAGAATATCACAAAGAAAACTTTTAAATAACGTGTATTGTTTTGTTGTTGTTTTTTTCCTTCAATTCAAGCAGTTGCAGAGAGTTGTTACTATGGCACTGAAATCCCTTTACCCTGTATGCTAAATTAAAAAAAACTGGACCTTATTTTCAGTAGCTTCAGTGTTAGAAGTCAATAAAAATAGTATAGTCTTTAGGCTCGCTTGCCATTTGTGCTCAAGCACACCACTAGTTTATATACATGTATATGTTTGGACGTATGTATGTCATTTTGTACTTTGACCCTCCGTATATTTGTGTTCGCTCGGCGTTCGACCCCGTCCCAAACTTCACTAAACCGAATCCTCTGGTTTAGCGACCATTACCCGTATCACCTTAGAAATTGTATTATTATTTACCGCTTTGAATTGTTTTGCGGGTGCTGGGAGCTCCATTTCTATTCGAGTTAGTGGCGGTGGTAAGTTAATACACTATTTGTCACAGTTATAGCACTACTCAACAGCATTTACTTGACAATTCATTGTCCACTAGACGAACCACGAAGGTAAGTCTTGCGTAGGTATGTTCAGTTGTGTGAAAGTATTGTGCGTTACAAAATACTATTAAGAATATCACAAAGAAATTTTTAAATAACGTGACTTGATTTTGTTGCTTCTTTTTCAATTCAAACAGTTGAGGGGAGTGGTTACTATGGCATTGAATCCCCTTTACCATATATGCGTAATTTAGCAACTCAACTTTATTTTAGTAGTTTGAGTAACAACAGTGTAGTTTAAAGCTCACTCGCCATTTGTGCTCAAGCACACCACTTGTTTATTTAGATATATGTATGGACATACGTATGCTATTTTGTACTTTGACCCTCGCGTTTTTGTGTTAGTTATGTGGTCGACCCCGTCCCAAATTGCACTAAACAGAATCCTCTGGTTTATCGATCAGTACCCGTATCACCCTAGAAATTGAATTGTTTACCGTTTTGATTGCTTTTGCGGGTGCAGTTAAAATTTGAAAACTTAAGGGACTTCCATTTCTATTCGAGTTAGTGGCGGTGGTAAGTCAATGCGCTTTTTGTCATGGTTATAAGCCGTGTGCAACAGTTTTACTTGAAAATACATTGTCCACTAGACTACTGCGAAGGTAAGTCTGTGTAGGTGCATGTCCAGTTGTGTCAAAGCATTGTGTGTTACAACCACTACTTAGCTAAAGAATATCACAATGAAAACGTTTAAATAACGTGTATTGTTTTGTTGTTGTTTTTTTCTTTCCAAGCAGTTGCAGAGAGTTGTTACTAAAATCCCTTTACCCTGTATGCTAAATTAAAAAACTGGACCTTATTATTTTCAGTAGCTTCAGTGTTAGAAGTCAAAATCATTCATATAAAAATAGTATACAGTGCGTCCAGCTTAAAGAGTAGATAGTTCTGTATTTTAGTAATGCTTGCTTATTCCTCTGTAAGTGCAGATGTATGAAAGATATAGGTCTATAATTTAATACCTATATGTGTTAATGTCTATTAAACATGTTTCCAAAATCATTTTGTGGTTTTGTGGTTATTCTTATGGTTATACCTGACAGAAGTGAATGCAAATTTTTAAACTGTTTAACCCTTTCGTTCCCAATCCCGCTTAAAAGCGGGTGAAGACCGGTTGACTTCTCCGAATTTTAAAAAATAGTTACTTTATAGCTAGAACCTTCAGATTGCATACACAGGTGTCCAATGCATTGGAGAAGCATCTAAAATAGCTTTCAGCCAGGGCTGCTTCGACAGTACCTCACAGCAGTTGCGTTTATTTCTTCCTCGGCAAAAAAAAAAAACATCGGTTCTCCGTCGAATTTTAAAAAAAGTTACCTTCTTCACAGCAGCTTCATTTATGGATCCAGTTATCTCCAGAGCTTTGTAGAAGCAGCGAAAAATTGCTTGAGCCCAGTAGCCTTCCATAACACATTGAAACAACCGCTTCTTTGCCGACCAAGACTTTGCGGTTTGACTTACTGTCTTCTTTTTTTTTTATAAAATCGCCAGTTCAACTGGGGGCCTTCCCATTACGTACAGTCTTAGGTAATGCTTATTACATCATAGGAAAAAAGTGAGCGTGTCGTGTGATCCAGGTAACTATGCAAAAAAAAAATTTTTTTTCAAAGTCAATTTGGAAAAATGGCGTCTACCAGTTACAGTGCTGTGGAAGTTTTAGACTTGCTTGATACTGACTCTAGCGACTCAGGATCAAGCGGAGAAGAGGGAGACGACATCTAGGGCTATAGGAGGCCCTGTATCAGGGTTGGGGACCAGACCCCGTCAACTCTGACACTGACAATGGAAGTCAAGAAGATGATCGATGTAAGCTTGTCTTTCTCTTGTCTTTCTCTTGAAAACTAGCAAGCTTCTGTTGTGGAAAGGACTTATCTATAGCTATATTGAGATAGAGAAAGCTGTTTAGCTATAATATATATATATTTCATTGAGTTTTGAGATTTGAAAGTGGGTTGTGGTTTGTTGATCAATTTCAAATTTTCAAAAAAATTTAATTTTTTTTTGCCAGAATGTACTACTAGGACCAGATGTGTATGCAGTCACCGACCCGATTGTGAAGAGGGATTGTGAAGAGGACTCAGATGAGGCAACAGGAGCAGAGTCTTCCAGTGATGAAGGAGAAGATGACGGACCTGGCGAAGTACACTCGGAGCCCCACCCCCCCACCCTCCCAAACAAAAATCCTGTATGAAACCCCATACAATACTTCATAAAGTTGCAATTATATAGGATCATGAACAATTTGTTGTTTGTATTACAAATATCTTTGTTGTTTGTGTTTTTGTGTATATGAAATTGTTTTGTAGTGGAGCTCGACGTCCGATGGCATATGTTCCTATTGGACACTCATAGATGTCTCCTACATGATCACAATCACCACCAAACACAACAAACAACATATTTTATTGTTGAACTAATAAAATATTGGTATAAAGTACATCAAACAATATTATTTCTATTTTTTTTTTTTTTATTATGGATGAGAAAAGTGGAATTTTTTTGGGAAATTTTTTTTTTTTTTTTAAAGTAATAGTAGGGGGCCTAAATATTATTCAATTTTCTCAATCAAAAAATGAGGGGAATCCCAAACTCTTGGTCTATTTAGTGATATATGGTTGCTATGGGGTTTTCCCAGCCAGCATCGAGTTAAAAAAATAAAACGGTAATGCACTATTCCGCGGTAGAAGATTAGATTTTTCCGCGCGCGTCCAAACAATTTGGGAACGAAAGGGTTAAGCCATAAAAAGAGTAAATTGAAACCGGGTGTCTTCAAATTTTGCATACTAAGTCCATAAATTATGAAGTTTTATTGGACCTAGTTTGGTCTGTTAATAAGGTTCTGTTTATTTTTAATTTCAATTTTTATGGAAAACAAAGTATGCAAACTGTTTAAGCCAGAAAATATGCTATTTTAAACCGGGTTCCTGGAAATTTTGATATAACATAGCTTAATAGTTATATTTTATCATATATAAATCTGAAAGTCATATATTGAAAATTATGTGAAATATAACAGTTTTTGTACGAAGGTAAGCATTCATCTGGTAATTGTTGCTAAAAGATGACGTTTTGCAGAAAATCGTATCCTAACGTGACGTATACGTGACGTCACCACGTTGAGCATGCGCATTTACGAGAAGCAGCAGCTGGACACAACGCGGGTAAAAAGCGGGGGATAGGAGTCCTCGGTTTTTCTTTCCACGTCTAAGGGATCTCTTATATTGCGATGTATCTCTGGATAGTGTCGTTGCTGGGCCCAGCTTCGGCTGCCAGCGGAAGTTTATTCAACGCCGTAAACCCTAATAGCATTTATTCGCCGTGCGGCACTCTCTAGGTCTCTTGGCAGAGAAGCTTCCAAACACTTGGTGTCTCTATTTGATGAAGAATTCGTTGCTCATGGGTAAGTATTTAATTTTATATCATTGAAAAATAGAAAGGGTAGCTCTTTTATTAGTAACTGAAGCATTTAGCTAGCATGTTATCTATCTAAAGTGAAATTAGGGTGAATATTGTTGTTAATTTGATACATGTAGCTAAGGAAATTACAATCATTTGTTCATATCATTCTTATTAGTGTAAAACTCTTTATAATGCCTGGCTGGTCTTGTTAGATTTTTTATTTATTTTTTCCAATTGGGTTTACACTTTCTTTTTCTCCAGGAAAAATCACATTTTATCCATTAATTTTCAGGGTTCTTGGAATGAAGCTACTGCTACACAGTGTAGCATGGAGGAAGTGATCAGAACCGATCCTTGCTGATTCCCAAAGGTTCGGAATGCTCTTAGTAATGTCCCAGATGCATGCACACTCATGCATATAAGGAAGTAGGAATGGGGGGGGGGGGGGGGGGGGAGAGGAGGACCCTTCAATTTTTTGATAGGGGTTGCTAAGCCCCTCAACATTTCTTTGTGTGATAATGGAGGGGGGATAAATACCTCCCTAAAAAATGGCCTTCAAAAATCCCAGCATGGTATGGTAGGATTTTGCAATTAACACACACACACACACACACACACACACACACACACACACAGGGTTTTCATTTTTTTCGAAAACAAAAACAAAAATGGCTAAGGTGGGGCAAAATAGATTTTTGTTGGCAAGGAGAGGGGCCTGCATGTGTCAGTGTACTTGCATTAAAATGTGCTCAAGGGAAATTCTCTAGGGGGGGGGGGCGAATGCCTCCACTAAAAAAATCCTGACACACATACTCATATGCACACACACAAAACACACACAAAACATGCATACACACAAAACACATACACAAAAAACACACAAATAAAACACACACATACAAATCACACACACACAAAACAAACACACAAAACACACACAAAAACACAACAGTCACACACAATACATACCACACACAATGTAATAACTTTGATTAAAAAGTTTAGAGGGTAATGATATCCATTAGTTGGTAGCACATACTGTCCAACGCATGTAAAAATAGCATGAAATTAAAATATGTGAATGCATGTTGGATGTATGCATGAAATAGCAGGTTAAACAATGCATAAAAACTCAAAGTGAGGTGTGCAAGGAAATACTGCAATCTGATCACTCTGCCCCAGTCACTCTGCGGTGAGACTTGTACTTCTTGACTGCCTTGTCAACAGTCTCACAGTTGTGGCCTTCTCGATAGGCAGTTTCATAATCTCGGCACTTACTGAAGAAGCGTCCTATGGTATCCTTGGTTACCAAAGAAAATGACTGGGGCACTATCTTGCGCAGCCTTGTGATGGTTCCATTGCAGTGGCTTCTTGTGAACTTCTTTGAATGGCACCACACTGGCTCAATAGGATTCAGTTCACAATGGAACTTGGGGAGGTACAAACAAATATGCCCCCGACAATGAACTTCTTCTTCTAGAATTGTGGTGCAATCCTGAAAGTCCTACAACAATGCATACCATACTCCATTTATTTGATGTGAAGGGGAACAAAATAAGTAAAACTCAATGGAAGTTAGGTTTTTCTCCTCCCACTCACCCCCTCCCCCCTCCCCCAAAAATATAAAATAATAATAATAATAATAATAATAATAATAATAGTAATGATAAGGGGAAATAACAATAATAAATATAAAATAAACAAATAAATTATAAAAATAACAACAAAGATAAAGCCACATTAATTTAAGCTCTAAATTCAGTTGTGAATTAATACTGAGCTTTATCCTTTGTTTATAACTATTGTAAGTTATCTGTTTTTCCTATGTAGGTTCAATGTAACTTGCCTGAAATTGCTGGAGTTGTTCTCTCATCATTACGGCATTCATGCCGCGAGTGTTGATGCCTCTCTCCTCTAGCACAGTCTTCATTCCTTTCTGCACACCAGCAGCTGTAATCAGTTGCTGAACCTTCCCATCCCACACCGTGTCTCGCAGAAAGGGCTGCTTTCCACCATCACGCACGTTCATGACCTCTACATTCAGTGCATCCTTGGGCTTCTTCATGTGTGATGGGGCGTTATCAAAAATGAAGAGGCCTTGACACTGTGGATATTTCCTTTCGAAGATGGAAATAGCCTGGTGAGTCTACCCAATTAAATACTTGAAGTGATATAGTGTGACGTAAAAAAAAAAAAAAAAAAAAAGGTCACCAACCAAAAGTTCCATTGTTTTGTTGTTATTAGTAGATATTAGGAATTCTACTGCTACTGAATTTATATTATACTATAATGACTGTGATACATAGGTGATGATAACTACTACTACTACTACTACTACTACTACTACTTCACACCTGAGTGATCAACATGTCATTAGTGAAGTATCCATCTCTGTGTGGTTCCAGCAGCAAAGTTGCCTTCTCCTCATCAACATCCAACATCCCGCCTACTTCTTCAACGAAGTCCGAGACCATGATCGACTGGCCCAGTGACTTCTTCTTGAGTACCTGCCTTGTGCCATCACTCCAATGAAATGATTGGTCTGCATTGGAATAGTACGTCGACTCATCATGGTACACTCGGATGATGGGACGCATTGCGGGATCAGGACAAGGAGAGTTATACAGCCATGTCTGCTTGTCATGAATCTCCAGTGTCTCCAAGTAGGCCTGCCTAGTTGCCACAACATCCACCCTTTCGTGGCCATCAAAATACACTCCCTTGGTATGCTGGACATAGGAAAAACCCAAGCAGTGCAGCCACTCACCCACAGATGACTTGCTCACCTCAACATCATATGCTGCCTTCACCCATGATACAACATCCATTAGTGTCAGATTCGGCCGCCCTTTGACGTAGCCATTCTCATGGATGAAGGACTTCACAGCAGCCTTGACATTTTCATCACTAATCAAGGACACCCATTTAGGATGTTTTCCTCGATCTGACTGAAGTTCCTGCTGCAGCACCTCGTCTGTAACATCCTCAAGTGATGTCAAAGTTGCAAAGAAATCAACATAGATCTCCTTCGCCCACCTTCTCACCACTTCACAGCTAAAACCCATGGATGTTGCAGCAATCTTGCTGGATTGTAAAATACCCATGCCATTATGCACACATGCACCAAACACATGAAGTGTTGTGGCTTTTTGTGTGGCAAATGTAGTATTTCTTTCAGTACATCCTTGCAATTTGTTCTTGCCTTCTTCAATAACATGGGGGTGTTCACGCACAAGGTGCCTTAGAGTATCCAGTGGTAGTGGTGGTACAGGATCAGATGCTGCAGGTAGGGATGATGGATCTAGTTGTACAGGGGGGCACACTACAGGTGGGGATACAGCAGGAGGAGATACTGCAAGTGTGTCCAGCTGAACTGGGGTGGTCACTGCAAGTTGTGTGGATGCTGCAGGGGTGGATACTGGAGGTGGAGACATAGACACATGTCTACCTCTTGGAGCATTCCACTTCCTCTTGATCTTATGATCACCAGTGGTACTACTGGCCCTCTTGGAGCCTGGAGGAACATTAGTAGAGTCAGACAGTAGTAGGAGATCTCCCCTTATTTGTTTCTTTCCAGTGCCTACTGGCACCTCAGAACTAGCATTGTTGTTAACTGAAGCCATTGTACGGCGGTCACAAATTAACGTGCTAATTTCATAATTGCCTCCCGCGGTTATAGTAAGGGAAAGTCCCTAACGGAAGCCATACCGTGAAAGGGCACGACTGAAGTTTTAGTACGATTTGTGACGAGGGCGGCCTGAAATCATGACGTCAAGAAAAATGGCGTTAAATGTATGGCAAGTCTACGGGAATAGCGCGGTTCTCATACTTCTGCTCCACCAATTTGTTCGATTTGAGGTGCAAAATGATCTGAAAGGATGAAAATGGTATGCCTTAAGCTTAGTGTTACTGTAATAGGTATAGCTTTAGAGATCTAAAATGTCTACTCTTTAAGCTGGACGCACTGTAGTCTTTAGGCTCGCTCGCCATTTGTGCTCAAGCACATCACTAGTTATATACAAATAAATAAACATCCCCGATTTTCGATTGTGTTACCCCTGTAAGTGTCTCGCTTGCTACCTAGCTCACCAATGATAGCTAGAACTTTGATAACTAGCTACAACATTGATAGCTACACTATTTCTGGACAATCATAACAAGTATTTTAAGCCAAGGCATCACCTAAGATTTGATGTTTGGTGGCTCTAGATATCAATTTTTACTAAAAATGATTAGCTATAATAAGTTTTGATTAAAAAATATTTTTAGTTTTAGTTTTTATTCAAGAGCTCTATGACTTTTAGTAACGCATCCTATATGAAATTCAGTTCTGATTAGTTTACTAAAATGTTTTAGGTGTAAATGAAATTAATTTTTGTTAGAGTATTAGTTAACCAAAACAACACTAGAAATAACAAGCTAATAGTTCTTCCAATTGCAAGTTATAGTTTATTGTCAGTTAAGGGAGTGTTTACTGTATCAATTTTTATAATCGTAACTTGTAATTGTACTTAAATAGATTACATACTTAAAGTAATTGTAATTGAACAATAGAAGAAAATAAAAGAAATTGGTAGTTGTATACTGTAATTATATGGCAATTACAATTTATTTTTTAACACATGATACGTGTAGTGACATGATATGTGGCACATATACACTATGTATCTCTGAGCCAAAAAATTAATCAAGCATGGAACATTCAATGAGCGGAGTCATTTTGACTTGAAAAATACCACATCCCATCGTCTACTCCTAAACCTTGACCGGTCAATCACACAAAGAAAACACAGGAGGGGTAATCTCTGCTAGTTTTGTACTGAAATGCATAAATCATATCCTGCAAAACATTTAATTACTGCAGTGTTGTCTAAGGGTTGCCTCCAGGATAAAAATGGTGATGAAGCATATGTGTTAAAAAGACGAAAAAGCCCATAAACAGTTGTAGCTAGCTGCCACAGAAAATTTGTAAAATCAAATTAAAGAATTTCTCAGGTCATTTTATTTTCACTATTATTTGCAGGGACTCAAAACAGAATTACATGACTATTGATACATGAATATTAATATTGCAATTGATTTAAGCAAAACTGACAGTGAAATTTACCTATACAGTTGAACTTCCGAATAAAGAACAAAATGGAAACACCAATTTTGGGAATTCTGTTCAGTCTGTTGTCTGGAACTCGGAAGGTCCACATCTCTGGAAGCTCCTAAATACAATTTTCAATAGGAAATCCATCCGTAGTTTTGTGTTTGTCCGCTGTATCGTGGTTGTCCGTTTTTCGGAAGGAGGTCCGACTGTATTAAAATCTGTTGTGGTTTAATTTTTTTGCAACCTCACAACAGAGTACAGTGAACTGGCAAGCATGTGCATATTTTTACTGGATGCTTAAAAATTTAGCTAGTATGAGCAAGCTATGTGTAGGTCTTCTTCAGAGGCAACTGGATATTGAATGAAGGAGCAAAATATTTGAGCATCATGGTGGATATGCACTATCATCTAAACAATTGAAAATATTGTAGTAACCATGAACTTGAAACTGATTATCACCTCATAAATTTTCATGTTCGTTATCACCTTACCTATTTTTAGTAATCTGGGGTGGATCTAAGTCATATTCACCCAAGCTAGGGTCAATACATGCTCTTGAAATTACAGACTTAAAAGCTTAAATCGTCCAGTAAAATAGTTTGATCCCCCCTTTCCAATGTGTTGGAGAGGCTAACTACTGCCTTTGAGTACATTGTACTGAGTGACAGACTGACTGACTGACAAGTGAGTATAATAACCCTCTCAAATGTATTTTGAGTTCATCAAAGTATTTGTATTAAATACTATTCAGAGTATTTAACCTCAACCATGAAACATAATATAATTATATTGGTGGGTCTCTCAGCATTATTCAATGGACATTGCAAAGCAGATCCATTGAAGTGTGGACAATATTTATGTCTTAAAGTTGATGAGCTATTTTTATGAAAAAAGACAACTGTTGTTTTGGTAAATCAGCTAGTGACTACCACTATAATATCTAAGATGACATACTAACTGAAATCTATGTGCAAATATTCAAGAAGATACTGGAGCGGCTTCACAATGTCCATTGAAAAATGTTCTGAGAGTGTACCCACTAATGAGGCTATGTATCAATGATTGTAGATGTTGCAAGACTTGATGGTGGAGGCAATGGAATACAGCACATCACATAAAAGTTAAACAAATTAAACCTGAACAGCTAGAAAACTCAAGGAAAGTGCTAAGACCATTGTCACACGATTGCTTCTTTTGTAATGAGCCATTGTGATACTGCTATCATATCAGCTGCTCTCTCTATATCTCCGTTGGTAATGTTTAGTCAGCTAGCTAATTTCATAACTTTCAATTAAATTAAAAGATGAGATGAACTGGCTGAAAATGTAATGGGAGCTCTCAACAAGGAGAAACTGAATGAGAAAGAGTATGCACGGTAATCACAACTGCTGTAATCAATGATCTGTTGACACAATTTTGGACAGTGCACTTTTAGTAGCTACAATAAAAACAATCGATTATTCACAAATGGATGACTATCTATTTGGACCACACCTCTAGAAGCATCAACATCTCTGAAAGATGATGAATGACCTGTGGTAGTCCCAGGAAGCAAAACCCTTTACCTGATTGTTTCTTCGTAAGCACCACAGTAATAGTTTGGCTAAGGCAAACTGTAGGACAGCAGTCAGCAAGTGCTATGACTATCTAGCTCAGCCCCCTCCCTTAGCAGGTGCATGTCAAATCATTCAGTCTCCATGCTGTATTTTTTATCTGTTCAGTATGCAGAGACTGGCCACTGTGTAATAATAATTATTTCAAAAGCTAAATTATTGTATTCCTATTAGAAAAGAAAAAACAACAACAAAATTAGAAGAGCTAAATAACCAGCTAACAATAATGGTGGAATACAAATTAAAGTATGCATTTGAAAAGCAAAAACTATCCAATATTATTGATGACTTGAATTAAAAAAAAAAAGAATTAAAAAAAAACAAAAAATAAACTAAAACTATAGCTAGCAGAAGTTAGTAAATTTGAAAAACTAAAACTAAAAACTAGAATTGAAATTAGTACATTAAAAAAACAAAGCTAAATCATTGCTAGTGAAAAACTAAACAAAAATTAACCGTGAAAATTTTTTTGTAGAAAAACTAGCTATAACTAAAACTAAAATGTGAATGTTTAGCCAAAACAACATTAGGTATTTCAATGAAAGCTATTCAATGATTGTGTCCATAGAAGATGAAACTAGAAGTTCAATTATTACCATTGAACATTCAAACTGTCCAATCAGATTGCTCAATTCGGGTGAATATAATATTTCATACCCAACTCCTAGGAGGTGAATAAGTAAGCTATCCAATCAAAATATGTTTCCTCATGGTACAAGTTGGTTGCCACTCCTTTAAGTCAGTACTGAATTTACACTATCCTAGGGCTTATACCAACCTCCCACGTGGTGGTGTTATTGTGTAGATAAATATCATTCTGTGAATATACTTGGAACCAAAGTTGTTTAAGTTTTAGTAACGGTTGCAATCCAAAATGCTTCATTATGTAACATCATAAAGCTGTAGCAATTAAATACTTTCTTTCAGCAATGCTTCATATGTATTTTTAAACTCCAATGGTAGTTGTGGGGGGGGGGGGGGGGGAATGTGACTACCGATACCAATCGCTTGTTGAGGCGAAGGGCGACGACGTCTCCAACCCAAGGTATGCTGCCACCAGTCTAAGTCTCTGTGTAGGAGTAAGCAGGATCGCCGGCTTATTAAGGCCTAGCTACCCACAGCCCGTCACAGGCAGAACAAATTAATCCAAATAGTCTTGCTGAGAATGGCACTGACACATGCATGCTCAGCCCTTATATACTAACATGGTCATGCTCCTCATGTAGTTGAGATCCCAAACTTCCTACCCTAAATGTTTTGGAGGCTTTCCAGGTAGCAAATTGCACTAAGTGACAAAAAACCAACTCAACTCAGGTGATGGAGGCCACACTATATATAACCACACCAAGTCAATGTGCACAATAGTGATTGGTTTATGATTACGTGAAAGTGAAGTAAAACATTATGCTTGGTAACTAGCTATCAACACACGAAAGTCAATACAATATTTTTTCCTGTACATGTTCTGTACAGGCTTGCTGGGAATTGCCATAGTATTTTGTGCAAGGTTGCTTGGAGAATAGCTGGGTGTACTCATGACATAAATGTGGCATTGAGCTATACTTCAATGATATTCAATCCTACTCTGTACTTAGGTTGAGGCAGTGATTACTAGCATGATTTTAAATGAGTTTCTCATTTAATTAAGTTCTCATAACAGTAGATTAGCATTCAAAATTTTTTAGTTGTGTTTGAAGATGATGTGAAAGCATATACATACAAAGTAATATTTGCAATACTGGATAAAAAAATACTATACAAGTGGTTTAATTTTGGTTTCTTTAATAACTTGAGTGTGTTGCTGTCAGTTATATCAAACATAAACGAATGTACAATAATGTGTTTGCATTATTGATTTTGCAGTAAATTATTAATATGCTATATGAGAGTACTGCAGAAAAATGAAGGAGTTAATGCAGGGAGTAACAAGAAGAAAAAAGTGTGAGTAGTAGAATAAAGAAAGAGAATGAATGAACAGATGGAAAAAGGGTTGAATGTTGAATGAGAAGACAGAGGTCAAGGGACAAGAAATGGAGCAGAATAGTAGTGAGTGTGGACATGTAAGAAGAAATTGCGTTAGATAAGGAGATAGAGAAATGGAGTGTCAAATGAAGAGGTACTGGTGAGCAAGAAAATAAGAGAATGAAGAATTAAGGGTGAAGAGATGGAGACAATATGTGGCAGAACATATATATCTGTGATTTGCTAGACATGTTTAACCCTTTCGTTCCCAATCCCGCTTAAAAGCGGGTGAAGACCGGTTGGCTTCTCCGAATTTTTAAAAATAGTTACTTTATAGCTAGAACCTTCAGATTGCATACACAGGTGCCCAATGCGTTGGAGGAGCATCTAAAATAGCTTTCAGCCAGGGCTGCTTCGACAGTACCTCACAGCAGTTGCGTTTATTTCTTCCTCGGCAAAAAAAAAAAACATCGGTTCTCCGTCGAATTTTAAAAAAAGTTACCTTCTTCACAGCAGCTTCATTTATGGATCCAGTCATCTCCAGAGCTTTGTAGAAGCAGCGAAAAATTGCTTGAGCCCAGTAGCCTTCCATAACACATTGAAACAACCGCTTCTTTGCCGACCAAGACTTTGCGGTTTGACTTACTGTCTTCTTTTTTTTTATAAAATCGCCAGTTCAACTGGGGGCCTCCCCATTACGTACAGGCTTAGGTAATGCTTATTACATCACAGGAAAAAAGTGAGCGTGTCGTGTGATCCAGGTAACTATGCAAAAAAAAATTTTTTTTCGAAGTCAATTTGGAAAGATGGCGTCTACCAGTTACAGTGCTGTGGAAGTTTTATACTTGCTTGATACTGACTCTAGCGACTCAGGATCAAGCGGAGAAGAGGGAGACGACATCTAGGGCTATAGGAGGCCCTGTATCAGGGTTGGGGACCAGACCCCGTCAACTCTGACACTGACAATGGAAGTCAAGAAGATGATCGAGGTAAGCTTGTCTTTCTCTTGTCTTTCTCTTGAAAACTAGCAAGCTTCTGTTGTGGAAAGAACTTATTTATAGCTATATTGAGATGGAGAAAGCTGTTTAGCTATAATATATATATATTTCATTGAGTTTTGAGATTTGAAAGTGGGTTGTGGTTTGTTGAACAATTTCAAATTTTCAAAAAAATTTAATTTTTTTTACCAGAATGTACTACTAGGACCAGATGTGTATGCAGTCACCGACTCAATTGTGAAGAGGGATTGTGAAGAGGACGCAGATGAGGCAACAGGAGCAGAGTCTTCCATTGATGAAGGAGAAGATGCCGGACCTGGCGAAGTACACTCGGAGCCCCACCCCCCCTCCCTCCCAAACAAAAATCCTGTATGAAACCGCATACAATACATCATAAAGTTGCAATTATATAGGATCATGAATAATTTGTTGTTTGTATTACAAATATCTTTGTTGTTGGTGTTTTTGTGTATATGAAATTGTTTTGTAGTGGAGCTCGACGTCCAATGGCGTATGTTCCTTGTGGACACTCATAGATGTCTCCTACATGATCACAATCAGCACCACACACAACAAACAACATATTTTATTGTTGAACTAATATAATATTGGTATAAAGTACATCAAACAATATTATTTCTATTTTTTTTTTTTTTATTGATGGGAAAAGTGGAATTATTTGGGGAAAAATTTTTTTTTTTTAAGTAATAGTAGAGGGCCTAAATATTATTCAATTTTCTCAATCAAAAAATGAGGGGAATCCCAAACTCTTGGTCT
>WLWD01005125.1_pt1 | contig 26293 bp, 30 predicted proteins | sample 6712731 | NCBI WGS metagenome assembly WLWD01 (sample SAMN12718690, study PRJNA576275) | sponge metagenome | isolation source: marine sponge | host: Mycale hentscheli | place: New Zealand: South Island, Marlborough, Capsize Point | collected 2014-11-01 | reverse complement strand
ACAGAATCTTATCGACAAAATAACTACACCTAGTGAGGATAATCATGAATTTGTTAAAGACAATCAATTTATATTTATGCACAATGATGTTGGATGATTTTGAAACTTGTTCATTCAGCATCAAACTTGGTGTTCTGGTTGTCGTATCAGGCATGACATGAGCATTCTTTTTATTACTTCTTCATTTTATACCACAGCTAACAGAGATCCTATGTAGCTAATTCTTAAAGTTGAACATAAAATTTTCTTACTTCTACTCCTTATTTTAGTTTTCTTGATATTAAGTCATTAGCCGATGAAGTTAATGATCCCTTTAAAAGGCTGTTAGACAAAGCCTCTATTGACTTTGAGCCTGACACCACTTCTACTATCAAAAGCTCGTCAAATGCCTCTAGTGTAAGATGTGCTATACCTCACTTTTCAGGAGACTTGCTGGATTAGCATGAGTTTGGTTGATCTTTTCGGCAGAGAATCTGGTTTTATCTGAATACGATAAACTGCTTAGAGAATACAATGTCCGAAAAAGTAGCAAAGCTATTGTCCGAGTGCACAGTTCTAGTAGTTCCTATTGCAATTGTGTTAAAGCACTCCAAGAACAGTATGATTGCAATAAGATTGTATACAGACACCATGTTCAAAAGTGATCACAATTTAGTTCACACAAGATACTTATGACAGTATAATTCAAACCATCTTATTCACCACACCAATAGTGTGAATTGCTATGGTAGAATCTCTCCTATTTACAGTGCTCTCTAATCCGTGGTGTAAATTTACCTTCTTGTCAAATTTACCACCAACTCTTGGTGACTTGCTAACTTCTCCAACACCATTCTTGATCTGTAGAAGCTATTATTTCACCCAAACCTTAATCTCAATTGTAAGTTTCAACAACTGCACATCTATCTTGTAGACTGAAAGTTTTGCATGTTCGAGGACAGAATCAAGAACGCTGTCACTGCTGTGATTCTGGTCACTCAATTCATCAATATCCACAATTATGTAGACTTACCATAGACAAGACATACAATATAGATAAACAACACCACTTATGTTCCACTCAATAGAAGTACTCTAGCAATAACATTTGTAGGGCATGTGGTAGCAGCACCAGTCTCTTACATAAACCTGATGTTTATCGCAAGATTAGCGGATAATCACAAACTGCAACTAACACAAGTACACTAGTACCCGCTGCTGTTTTCTCTGTAGTCTCTATAACTACTACTGCTCCTTCTGTAATCTCTACAATTACTACTACTCCCTCTGGAGTAACCGTTCCTTTTTCTAGTGTATCTACCTTTCTTTATCAGCAGCAAATGTCTAACACACTCTGTACTTCATTTGAGTACATACCTGCTACTGCTTTAGCAACTGTATTAGTCTTAGGAAGAACATGCAAGGCAAGAGTTTTTATGGATTCTGGATCGGGCATCACACTCATTCTTCTAGGCTTGCACAATTATTGAAAACTAAGAAGCAGCACCTTATTTACGAAGTAACCGGTCTCAACAGAATGAAGTGAGTGACTTGCATGTTGTGAATTGTACCTTGAGCTGCTTGTGAAATAGGAGGCGAAAAAGTTACCATTCTGGCTCTTGTAGTATGTGGTGGGACAGCTGATGCCGAGACGCTCAGCACACTGCCACCGGAGTTCTATGGTGGCCAATAAACTGGGATTAACAAGAGTAAGCTCAGCTACATTCAGGGACTTAGGTGTTCAAACCTACGCTAGCCCACTAAGCTACCAAGTACCAGTTTTTATGCAGAGACTTACACAAGAGTAGCACGATTTAGAAATGATGAAAACTATTGAAACGAAGAATACAAGTGTGGTATTGAGTAAGTTTGGCTATATAAAGCTACCTCTATAAATATCAGTATGGGAGATACCTGTAAAACTATATTGGCTTTGGAAAGAAACAGTATACCTGCATTTCAATACAACTGTTTTTCGAACTGCAGCTGGTTTAGCCCAAAGTAATTAGTAGCTGAATTGCCATTCTAGCTACATTCTAGGCAAGTAGTTCCACTATTAACTCTAGACTATTTCATTATTAGCACAGTAAGGCACAAGCACAGCCAGTTTGGCCTATAAGGATGCTGAGTTGGTCAAGTCTCAACAATGGCTGGTGCTGTATTTCTATCGAGTTCTTCTTTTCTCCTGAATGACCATGGAAATCCTAAATAGAAGAAGTGAGTTACAGCACAAGGAATCAATACAAGCAACTTACACAGTTACTTGCTCACTCAACACCCAACTAAATTCAGTAAGTTGAACAAAAAGAATGCTAACTGAAGAGCAACACTTCAAGAATACTTTCACACTTATCTCTTGTTGATTCTCCAAAGCAGCATGATTATATAAGAAAAAATGTAGTATATGAACTTTATATAGTATACTATATCTATAATGCTGATATAGCCCATCTTTAGTATTGAGAATGCATGGTAGTAGTTAAATGAGAAATGGGGGGCATATGAATTGTGTGGCTGTTCTAAATGACGCACAAGTGTGTGCATGCCCGAAAACAAAATTCAGAAGTAAATGAGTTACATCATATAGAATAATGAAAAATGAATGCCAATTAGTTAAGAGTGTTTGTCTTTAGGAAATGTGGTGCTAGTAACAATAATGGCATTGGTGTGTGTTTCATGAATATTTAATCAGCAGAGCTGGGTTGCTAAAGCATCATTACAAATTGAATGGGTAAATTGTTGCCACGTTTACGGTGATAAGAATGCCTTCACATAGTAACACACACTGCACATAGTATCACGCACTGCCCGTAGATCCAGACATTAATTTATTCCCTGTCAATACCCCACTAATTCATAGTACGCGAGCAGGAGTAATCGCACTATAGTAGCAGAAGTATACTTCGCGAAGTTGTGGTGTCTTCAGTTTCAGGTTGTCTCATTGCCATTTACAGCAACAATCCATATAGTAGTCCTCGTCTGAGCTCATGCAGCAAGGTGCACCAGGTTGCCTCTCCTCCTGTACCCGTTTTCCAGGCTCTGTGTATCCGAGCTCGAGCGGATGGATCCAGCACGCTCGAAGTCTGTGGAGTGAAGACTTCCCAAGCTGCGGCAGCTCTAAGACCAAAAAACTACCATTTCTTCTGATTCTCTTGTTATTGTTGCATTGATGTTTGTTTACTCTTGATATAGGCGGGTTCTTTTTAGAACTCATACAAATGAACTGAAAAATAATTTGCAAGCATAGTAGTAGTACATTTCATAATATTTGTGAGTGGAATAAAAGTTCCAAATTTTGCATCAGTTTTTTCTTGGAATTTAATAATGAGAATGAATTTTTTTTACAGATGGCTAAACCTAAAAAAAATGTACAGCACCACAACTTGAATTTTTCAATATCTTATGAAAAGAAAAAAAAAGAGGCGAATAAATCATCAAGTATCTTGTAGTAGAGTATCGACTTGGCTAGTAGTGCACCAAATTGCGGAGCTCCAACTTACCACACCAGAGCTCCAACTTACCACACCGCTCCAAAAAGTGCTACAAAGTTTTATAACCAGGCCTAATTACTTCCTCTAGATTCGCTCCAAAATTAGTGAGTGGTGCCTTTGGCAGGTACTTTGACCTTGTGTTGTGGTGGAGAAGCCCCTGTAAGTATGAATAGTAGTAGTCGTGCATAGCAACCATCAACAAATTTCGTAGGTGGTATTTGGCTATCCTTAAGGACATGACGACTATTATTGTGTAGCCAAGCACAGGTGAGGACAGTGAAAGTTGATAAAGTGTTCAAAGATTAGGCATGCCAACATTTTCATGAAGCCTAAAACAACAGTTATGAATATAAAGACCGAGAGACTAAGAAGCAGGAACAGGTAGACAAAAGATGAGAGAATCCACAAATCAAGAAGAAAGAGCTGAAAAGAAAAAAGGGATCAGGAAGAAAGACAGTAAGGAAGGGAAAATAATGTAACTAAACCATGTGGTAGAGGGTAACCACCTTATGCTACTGTATTCCTAATTTGTAAATGTTAGTAGATCAAGCTCCACATGTGGTGGGCTCACTTGCTAGTAATTGTGACTGGTTTTGAGAAAATTGACTTAAACATGGCATATATGGTTTTCTATTATTTTTTTACCAGTAAATTTTATGGGGCCTTGGTGTGGTGAGATATTCCCCACATTTAAATAATATTTAACTGTTGAACTCATGTTTGTATGTGTGTATGTATGTATGCCTTCCAATTTGTGTAACTTTAAACTATTCATGCCATCACTTCAATGCACATTCACTAAATTCAATTATCTTGTACTTTCTCATCTCATTAATAATTTGATCTTTATGCTATGCATTTGTATGTTACATTGGTGGCAGGTCTCTGAGTTCTATATACAGTGGCTTAGAGTACATGCACCCTTCAGTTGTACATTATCCTTTAAAATCCAAAATACTAAGACTTAATACTCTTTGTTGGGTTTGGTACAACTCTGGTGGCAGTGTACCTTCCTGGGACTAGCCTTGATAAGCTTGACTGGGGTATCATAAAGCTGTTCTTTCCCACAGAAGAACAGAGAAGAGGGAGGAATCCTAGATTAAACTGCTAGCCATTCCCGACTCTACGACACGTGGTGGCAGCGACCAGAAACGAACTCGCCGTTTTCACTATCGTTCTCGCTACAGAAAGTCCGGATCTACCATCTGACTGGAAATTTCACATTGCAGTGACAAGTTTTATTTTTCCCAAGTGGTATTCTTTGCTTCTATAAGTTATTATTGTCATCATATTTCAGTTATTCTATTGTACTTCCAGTTATTGTCATATTTCCATTCTTTCAACTGGTGTGTATTTTCCAGTTATTTAGTTGTCTTTACAGTTATTTAATTCTGTATCCAGGTATTTAGTTCTATTTTCAATTATTAGTTGTGTACTTTCAGTTTTATACTTCTTACTGCTTTCTGTTGTGTTTCATTTGCGTTAATGTTTGTTGTATTGACGCTGTTGTATTGACTCTGTTGTAACCACGATATTTTGCAGTATACTGCATTTATTGTTTTGTCATGTCTACAGAACGGTCAGCAACTACAAAGTCGTCCCCCATCAACCGAGCGTCAGTGCAAGACAAACTACGACCACAACGTCGGTCTCGCAGCATTCGAACCCGACAGCAAACAAAAATGGACATGGCAAAAGATAGCGACTCCATCCAACTTGACCGGGATCTCGAAGAACCGCAACCTCTCACTAATTCCAATGTGGAGGTTGAAACGGCTGAGCTGTTTTCTCCCAGACATACTGAGGCGGACGAAACTTCTGCTTCCAGCTCCCATACTGTTACAAGTGTCTCTGCGGCCTTAGGTTCTGATATTGTTGTGGACGAACTTACTATATCTGGCTCCAGTACCACCGGGAATATCGACGTCTCTTACTTCTGAACGTGGATCAACTTCTGCTTCAAGCTCCACCTCCATGAGTGAATTGGCACTATTGCTCAGATATATGGAGGACACTAGATGTGCTGAGCGCCATGAGGATCTTGAACGTCAAGATCGCCTCAGAAGGGAAGATTTAGTGAGGCGAAATGAGCAGCATCAGGAGCAGTTAGAACTTCTTAAGAAGAAACAGCAGGCCAAAGAAGAGGCTAACTTGCTGATATTGAATTCAGGAAGTCCACCATGCTCAAAAATATAGAGGAAAAAGTGAGAAAAGAGTAGGAACAAGTTCTTAGGGACATCTCTGCAATCCCTTAGATGACTTCGCAGGAGACACCTTTCTCCATCTTCCAAAGGGTTGAGCGTATGTTTGTAACTAAAAACGTTCCTAAAGAACACAAGCCTTAGATCAGATTTAACGGGTAAAATATTGTCATACTACCACTCCCATGTTGACGCCTATTTGCATGACTATGCTAGTTTAAAGGAGGCCATTTTAAATGCCTGTGGGTATTTTGATCATGCCATTTTTGAGTTTCTGAAACCACTGATTGGCTCTTGTAATAATGTATCTCTGTGCTGGTTTAAAGAACATCTTTTAAATTATCTCGTGCTCTCAATTTCTTTCCTGACATTAAATCCAGTTTTGATGATGCTACTATTAAAACTCTGAGTGATGCTTTAGCTGCTATGGCCACTGTCTCCTCGCTTCCTAATCTTGACAGAATTAGTGTGCTGTACACCAAGCCTACCAACCCCCTTAGCTCTTATCCATGCTTTTGACCAGCATGTTGCCTCAACTAAGCAAAACTCTCAGTATGTCACTAATCCTGAAAGGTGTCATAACATTCACTCAAACAATTCTAGTCACAAACTGGGTAACACCTTCAAGCCTTCCTTTCGTAAGCACAATGATAAGCCCTCGACTACACATTGGGTTCCAATTTGTCACAACTGGTGAGGAGGGACATATTTCACCTAACTGTTCACAGCCTCGCAAGACTTCTAACAGAGCTAACAAAAATGGTTCTGCTAAGCCTGACAACAATTCTGCCAATAAAGATGCTGAGCATAAGACTACTTCCTCGAAAAAGGAACCGGTCAATTTAGTTCACAACGACAGCGAAGATCTTACTGAAGCAGTGAACATTAACAATCATTGCGATGGTGTTTTTCTAAGAGAACTAACATGCTCTTAGCTGGTAAGGTTGGTACTTTAGATGCCACATTTGAGGTGGACTCAGGAGCCAATATATCCTTGATTGCCCCAGATTTGCTTCTTGATAGTGATGTTGTCCCAGGTACTACTGTGGTTTCGGGTGTATTCAAACAGTCTAAGTCTTTGCAGTGTGCTGTAGTTGATTGTGTTATTGAAAGTGTGTACAGGAAGTTTAAATTTTGCTATTTCACTTAGTTTGGATAGCAAGACAGTCCTGTTAGGTCGGGACGTAGGGCCTGATGATTTGTTCCATTTTTTCAAAGTGGCTATTAAAAGAATGATCTTTCTTATGTGAAGCTGACAAGGGCTCAAGCTTTAAAACAGCAAACCCTGGAAGCTGAATAGGAAAGACAGCAAAGATGGTGCACAAGCTGTGTCTCTGTCAGACTTGCCTGAGTATGTGTCTAGTGGTGTTGTAACTGAGTCAATACAAGATTCAGATGTTAGTATGCAGGACGTAGTCCCTTCCTCTGCTGCAATAAAAGTCTCTGATACTCCTTCTGTTTCCACCACTATCTCTCACCCTTCTGTTGAAATTAACCCTGGTGCTACTTGTTCATTAGATGGTTGTGAAAGTGCGACAGATAGTGATAGTGCTAACCCTAATTCTCATGCTGGTGTTAATGAAGAACCTGTATGTGAAGTGCCCATGATTCAGTTAGATGGACTTTCTAAGTCTGATTTGTGTGCAATGCAAGGAAGTGATGAATCTCTTACTGATCTGAGAGAGTGTGGTAGAAATTGTGATAAGGGATATAAGTATACTGATGGTGTGCTAGTGTGCACAGTTATTGATCTGGGTGTGGCTAGACAGGTCATTGTAGTCCCGCAAATGCTTAGATTAATATTCTAGCTTTGGCCCATGATTACTCTGGACATTTTGGTGTAGCTAAGACATGTAGTTTTATTAACAGATCATTTACTTGGCCTTTTTTAAATAAGGATGTTCAGATGCATATAAAGTCTTGTGAAGTTTTCCAGAGAAATTCTAAGTCAGTGCCGAGAAAAGCTCCTTTGAAGAATGTTGATGTAATTACAGAGCGTTGTGAGAAACTAGCTCTAGACATTGTGGGGAAACTGGACAGATCAAAGCAGGGATTTTCATACATCTTAACGGGAATGGATTTGGCCACACATTTTGTCTTTCCTTTTCCAATGAAGTCTTGTTCAGCTGAAGAAACTGTGAAAAATTTCATTAAAATAATTAGGGACCTGGGCATACCATCTCAAATTCTTACTAACCAGGGTCAACATTTTATTGGTAAAGTTATGAGTGAAGTTACCACTAAGTTGGCTGTGAATCGCATTGAGACTTCTCCGTACCACCCCCAATCCAATGGTCAATTAGAACACTTTCATGCCACACTCAAATCAGTGTTTAGGAAGTGCACAGAGCATAGTCGTGACTGGCCTGAAGTCCTAGACCTGGCAATTTATTACATTAGAAATATGCCTCATCGTGTGTCTATACTCCTTTTGAGTTACATTATGGTATTGCAACCCCTCACATTATCTCTACTTTGAAATCTCTTTGGCTTTCTTTGTCTTCCCCACCCATGAATGTGTCTAAGTTTATGTCTGATTTACTCCAGAATTTAAATACTGTAAAAGCGTCAATGCATGAAAGAATGTAAGCTTATCATGTGAAAGAGAGGGAAATGAGAGACAACTCAACTCTTAGATCTTTGAGCCAGGATCTTTTGTGTTATGGAAAACACCTGGTCTGGGTAGAACATTGGCTACTTCCTGGGAAGGACCATTTATAGTTGAGAAAAAAGTGACCCCAGTTACTTACAAGGTTTCATGGCATGATGGTCAAACGACTCACTATAAGGTGTTACACATTAATCAATTAAAAGCTGCTGAGGACTCATAAAGTATTAACAGTTAGTGAAGATACTAGTCCTGGTGATGATGACTTTGTTTTACCCAACTCCTTTTGTGGTGATTCTCTCACCTCTGACCAGAAGGTTATGCTAGATGATTTCAGTAAAAAGTATTCTTCTACACTCACTGATTCACCTGGTCTTACTAATGCAATCTCTTTTGCCATTCATGTCTCTGTCTACCTTTGTGGACCCCCCTTCGTAATATCAGTTGCAGCTCAATTTCAGGCAGAGATTGATTCACTGTTGGATGCGCAGGGCTGGATTCAGGAATTTTGACAAGGGGGGGTTCTAAGAAAATTGCACCCATAACCAAACCCAAACCACACCCACCTTAGGAAAAACAATGACGATTAAAAAAAAGAAAGAACTGATTAAGTAATACAATGATGATTATAGCCAACAGAAAGCATAATGGAATGATATTTAGTCAACAAAAAGTGAAGGTTGGAAAAGTCTTCGAGCATGAGTTTGAGTGAATGCTAGGCAGACATTATCCACTGAAATTCTTTCATCATGCATGGCAATCACTCCAAGGTCAGACATACGTTCTTCAGCCATGGTAGATCTTAAGCAGGTTTTTATTCTTCCTAATAAAGAAAAGCAACGTTCAGCTTCAGCACTTGTAATTGGTAGTGTACATGATATTAAAAGTAGCTGATGTATGTTTGGAAACGAATCACTGTCACATGATCAAAGTTCCAATAGAAAAGTATTTGGAATATCAACCCCTAATTGACTCTGCCAAAGGGTCTGCCACCGCCTAAGCTCATTTTGTAAAGAACTTGTGAAAGAAAGATCACTCTCCCAAAAGAGTAAAGATTGTTTGGCCTCCGTAATACTTTCTATGTTCAAATTGTCACTTAGGGTTATAATGGAAGGTATAAGGAATAATAATCTTTTAGAGTGACCATGGTCATTAAAAAATCTCTCCTTCATTTGACTCAGAAGTGAATCAATCAAAGGGATTGCAATTGCCCTTTTGTAGTGCTGACTAGGAGACTCACTAGGAGTATTGCTTCTATTCCTTTGCAAGCTTGTTTTTCTTGGCACAAATTCAGCAACACCTACTTTATTGGCCAAAGTTAGTACTTCTTCATACCAAGAACTGAAAACCATATTGATATTCTTTCTAGAGGTATCAATGTTCTAAATAACAGTATTTACCATAGTATATGCCTCATAAACATCTTGCTCACATTTTTGTAGATTCGATGCAATGCTTTTGACTTCATCAAGGACATTCTTTGTAATAATGAATGTAGCTATGGTTTGAAAGGAAGTAAGGGAATTCTTAAGCCCTTGTGCCTTTGTTTTTGTGTCACTGTTCCAGTTCCAACTTCCTTCTTGAGATACTAACTCTGGATAATCCTGTGGGGAAAGTATTGCATCCAAGAAAGTAACCAAAACCTCATACATCTCATGAAAAATTGGATAGCAAGTATGTCACTCTACCCACCTAGTCTTGCAAAGACCAGTAAGTTTAGAGTGAGATGATGAGTTAGGGAAGTATTCATGCAGAGTCAATTCAAACATCCTCTGCCGTTTTGGGCTATGATATAGAAACAAGTGTGCTTCATTCATAAGGCCAATACGATTTCTTACTTCCTGAACTTTGCTTGAAGCAGCAACAGATAAATTAAGGCAATGGGAGTAGCAATGTGTGTAAAGGGCTAATGGAGAAATTTTTTTAAGTTTAGCCTGTACACCTGCTATATCTGATGACATCACAGCAGCTCCATCGTAAGCCTGACCACGAATCTTTGCTGGATCTAAAGAGACTGAGGGAAGAGAAAGAGAATCCAATATCTTAGCACAAATGGCGGAAGCATTCGCTCTCTCTAAATTCACAAAATTAATGAAACATTCTTTAATATGTGGTTCTTTTGGAGAAGTTAAATCTACAAATCTCAAACATACCGAAATGATTTTTTGGTTAGCATGAGGATCAGTCACCTCATCTGCAATAACAGTAAAAGGTAAATTCTTTTCCCTTACATTCTTTGTTAGACTCTCCCTTATTTTACAAGCATAGACATTAATTATGTCATTTTGTATAGTTTTGCTTGTGTATAGGGCATTACACTTAGCAAATAGCAGGTGATTGTGAAGTGTACTACTAAATTTCCCCATCAATTGAAGAAGAGCTACAAAATTGCCTCTATTTATGCTTTCATCAGAAAAATCCACTTTATCATCATTATTACCTCTGAATGGTAAGCCTTGCTTAGCTAAGAACTCGACAGCAATCACAATGAGACGCAAAATATCCTTGTTTGTTTGTTCTTGTTTATTTTGCTGTTTCAGAAGCTGATTATCAATTCTATCATCAAGATTACTGAAATTTTGAGAAAAGAAAAAAGGTCAGCCTTTTCTGCTGCACGACAATGCATTGAACTTCTGTCATGAGAAGTAAGAATGCCATTCTTTCCTAGTGTCTTTGTATATGGCCTTTGATAAAAAGAACGAACTAAAAACCTGGATTTGCTCCTTGGCTACCACCACAATCTGGTTGTTGTGGAAAACGAACGCAGTAACGGCAGAGACCACCTTCAAGTTTGTTACTATATGACAGCCATGGAAATTGTTCAAGCCATCGAAGCTGAAAGGTGGCATTCCACCACCTTCCTTGCTTAGTAACAGGATGAGAGTGTAGAACATCATTTGGTGAGGGTCTGAAATGATTAGTAAGAAATTGAATCTTTTGTGCATCTGTCATTTCTTGAGATAAATGCCTCAGCCGATCAATGGAGCCATGTGCAGCATGTATAAGGACACCGAGGTCTATCTGCCCCATTGTATTAACATAACCAGTTGTGGGTGCCGGTTCAGAACAACTTGGTTGAAATGAATTCATTGTCTCACCTACACTAACATCATTACTTGTAGATTCATGGCACAAAGCATCTGATGGTGATAGACTAATAGTAGGAGCATCAGAACGGGATCTTTTTCCAGATCTAAGGAAGAAAATCAAAATAAATTTTTTATTATTCTTATACTATAGCTATAGCTGTACCTGGTGGTCAACATTTCTGCAAGATTCATACACCCTTCTGCACTCCTTTTTTCCCCTCTTCGACCAGACATCATGTTAGTGATAGAGAAAAGACTAGTGATGACGTTCTCCAGTTAAGTGGACTACAGCTTATAGCTACAAGTAGCAGAATATCAAGCTGAGCTAGAGAGACCTGTCACTGCCTGCAGGGAGAAGCAGAGACCTGGTGTAGAATTAGAGGTAAAAACTGACAGAGTTTCTGGTAGCAACTAATTTTTGGTAAGTTACGAACATGAAATGAATTAAAGAGTGAGCAATAAATTGTATGAGCACTTCAGTGAACATGTGACTTATCATTAGAAGGAAATGCGATCTATATGTCGCAGACATGTGCAATGTTAGAGCAGGGCCAGGCTTGTGGCAAGTTTGGCTGTACAGGCCGATAATTAAATATTACATTTAGAAAGGGGGGGTTCGAACCCCCTGAACCCCCCCCCTGGATCCAGCCCTGCTGCGGGAATTATTGAACCGTGTGAAAGTGAATGGTCGTCACTACCTATCCCTGTTAAGAAGAAAAATGGTCAACTAAGAATTGTGGTTGATTTTCGGAATCTTAACTCGGTTACAGTAGCAATTCCCTTCTATATGCCTTCCACGGAGGAAGTGATTTCTAGTCTTGGTGGTGCGAAGATCCTAACTAAGCTTGACCTGGCAAAAGGTTTCCATCAGGTGCCCTTAGACCCTGCTAGCCGAGACTATAGTGCATTTTGCTATAAAGGAGGAAAATTCCGATATACAAGGATGCCCTTCGGCAGAAGGGCATCCTTGTATATCGGAAGAAAATGCTCCTGCAGTATTTCAATTGCTTATGCAAGACTGCTTGAATGGATTAGCAAAGTATGCACTGGCCTATATTGACTATATTATTGTGTTTTCCTCCACTTTCTCTGATCATCTCACACATCTCAATGTTGTATTCTCTCGTCTCCAATCATTTGGGCTAACTTAAAAGTTCAAAGTGTAGATGGGCCTGTTCAAGTTTTGAATTCTTGGGATACATCGTCAGAGTGTCCATCCCTCAGGCACGTGTTCAACAATTTCAGAACTATCAACGTCCATGTACAAAGAAGCAACTACAAAGCTTTTTGGGACTTTGTAATTATTTTAGAAAGTGTGTTCCCTCATTTTCTAATTATTCTGTTTCTCTCACTCCTGCTGTGACTAAAACATCACCCACTGTTGTTGTTTGGTCAACGACGATGACGAATGCTTTTCATGATATCATTGCTGCGATTGTTGATCACACAAAGTTGTGTATACTTGTTTTTACTGATGTGTATGTGTTATGTTGTGATGCCTCCTCATATGGGGTTGGCGGAGTACTCTGTGTTTGCAGGTCTGGAAATGAACTCCCTGTTGGCTACTACTCACGGCAGCTCCTAGATCGTGAAACACGATACAGCGCCACAGAGCTGGAATGCCTAGCAGTTCTCAACTCCATTAAACATTTCTCCTACTACCTGTATGGCCGTCATTTTGTTGTGAAAACTGACCACAAGGCCCTAACTTCCCTGTTCTCTTCATCTACACTCCACAATTGTCTCTGGCGTTGGAGAATACAGCTGTTGGACTACGATTTTGATATCAGCTATCGTCCTGGTGTAGAGAACTCAATTCCAGATGCTCTTTCAAGGCAAGGCTGGCTTATCTCGGAAACCTCATCTTGAAGAAGGGTGAGATGTGGTGAGATACTCCCCACATTTAAACAAGTTGAACTCATGTTTGTATGTGTGTATGTGTGTATGCAAACTATTCATGCCATCACTTCAATGCACATTCACCAAATTCAATTATCTTGTACTATCTCATCTCATTAGTAATTTGATCTTTATGCTATGCATTTGTATGTTACTACATTGGTGGCACTTGTTGGGTTACTCTTTGTTGGGTTTAGTCCAACTCTGCTGGCAGTGTACTTTCCTGGGACTAGCCTTGATAAGCTTGACTGGGGTATCATCAAGCTATTGTTTCCCACAGAAGAACAGAGAAGAGGAAGGAATCCTAGATTAAACTCCTAGCTATTCCCGACTCTACGACACTTGGGATGACATCCTCCAAATTTGGAAGCTGTAGCACAAGCCGTCTTCGCCCTATGCACTACAACACTTCAGTACTTTTGTTCAACTTGTTATTGCTGATTTAAAAAACAACAACACCGCATATAGGAGTTGTAGCTAAGACCAGGGTGTGTGTCTTGTATTCCGTATACTATTACGGTGTGTCTCTGCAACACTTTGAACTAAACCGGTTGCTTGCGCATTGAAAAAAGTCGAACAGGCTCAATGTAGGCCCCTTCGAGAAACTACAATGGCAAGAATTGCATGAGTATGTAGAAAAGTAAGTGAATTAGTTAGCAATAATTTTTTCCCTGCTGATAATGAAAAGCCCGCCAAAAGATTTCTTAGTAATGCCCCATACACGAGTCTAACAGGCTAATGTTTCTAGCCCCATAGCATGAGTTCTAGAGCTCGTCAGAGCTTACAACTGCGCCATAAGCTAGAGGTAACCGATGTTCATCCATTTCTGCCATAACAATTTTTTTGAAAAAAATCGACCTTCTTTACCTGTGGATATTGAAAAAAATTGTTGAAAACTTCAATGGCAATTCTTTAGTTCATGCCTAGTTGTGTTAGCTGATTTTGTCATTAAATTTTTAAAATATCTCAGCTATGCCTTTACCAAAATAAAACCACGATTATACTTATTTTAGTTACCCTAGTATAACACACCAGAAAGCTACATCACACATTTGCCAGTATTTGGACACATCCCAGAATTACTAGTAATATATTCAAACTCTGAAGATCACATATTCCTAGGATCACTATAACAAAGATACTCACTGGTTCTCTTGTAGTGCGATGAAGTTATAGATCGTTTCTCAACCTTTGTAGTACTAACTGGTCGCTTCACTGTAAGGAAAATACATGTATAATTAGCATTACTCACACTGCAAAGTACTTCCCATATGCAATCAAGGACTGCCACAAACTTCCCAGTTTTCAAAATATTTTTGATAATAGAGAATATCTTACAGCATACAAGATTAAATCTATTAGAAAAAAAACAACAATTGTAACCTAGGACTATTTTGAACGACAACTCAGGACATACAGGGATATCCTTCAGGTACTAGCCAAATATCCTCGACTCAGAATCTCTTAGTCTTTTTATCACATCCACATATTATAGAGAAACTTAAAACAACACTAGTTTTAACATTAACCCACGCCGACTTTTTTTAACACTTCAGGCGCCTTTTAGAATAAATTTTTTGAATTTCTACTGCAAAGCAACGGCAACGCAACAATCCACGTACAGCCAGGCATATAAAGTAGGTAACTATAGCTTTATAACAAGCAAAATAAGCTTCTAAAAGCCTAAAAATTAACCAGAACCAGTCCATCTTACAGCAAGTTTCGAGGAGACTCCTAGGAACTAGCCCAATCAATTGATCTTGATGTCCAGTAGGAAACACTTTATCCATATTCTTCCAAAATGCTGAGAGACTCTCTATAGCTTCATACTTTCTATTCTGAGTGTTTGAAGTTCGTAATCAACCAAAAATTTGGGCACTCAGCATCCTGAAAATACTTGGTCAAGAAAAATTTCTCAATCTTCGTTTCCAGACAATTCAAAAAAATACTTAACCTGCCCGAACGGGTTCATTGCAATGCCAACTTTACATATAAAAAAGAAATGACGGTTTAATCTAAAACAGATTTTTTTTTTAATTCGGAGAACGCGGACCTGTTCTCACCTGCATATATGCAGTTACGGCGGCGAAAAGGTTAAGAAGCTATGGAGACTATTTGGGACATACAGGGAAGTTTTAAGTAATAGGTAGGACTTTACCCAACATTAAATTTTAACTTACATTTTTCACCACTGGACTCTGCCACATCTAATTTGGCTCTTTTGGCAGCACTAGGCCTGCACTCAACATCCTTTTCCTTCTCCTGTGATGTATCCATACCTTCATCTACTTTATCTTAATAAAGATGTTTGTAATCACCTTCACCACTTTCCTTACACAACATAAATTTTAACTTACATTTTGGTGCATAGAACTCTGCCTCATCTAATTTGGCTCTTTTGGCGGCACTAGGCCTGCACTCAACATCCTTTTCCTTCTCCTGTGATGTATCCATACCTTCATCTACTTTATCTTAATAAAGATGTTTGTAATCACCTTCACCACTTTCCTTACACAACATAAATTTTAACTTACATTTTGGTGCACAGAACTCTGCCTCATCTAATTTGGCTCTTTTGGCAGCACTAGGCCTGCACTCTTTATTTTTTTCTATATCCTGTGATGCATCTTTATCATCTTCTACACTATCTTGATCGGTATTGTGGTCGCCTTCACTTTCCTTTATACACATAGCATTCAGCCATAAAATCTTAAGGCACTTATCTACCAGTAAAACAGTAACCCATTATTACAAACTAACCTTCTTCATTTTGGCAGAGACTGTAGAAGCCATACCTAGTTCACATAATTTATAAATAAATGTCATTCTGCGTATTTAAATGTCACTACTTCTTCTGACTTCACCTGCAAAATTTTCACCATGTAAAGAGTCTGCCAGATTATTGTATCCTGTTAATCTCAGTGCTTCAGCTAATGTTTTCCAACTGGCTTTCTTGTCATTTCTTATCCACTCTCCAATCAGACAAATAATAGCTTCACTTGTGTCACTGCTATCTTTTTTTATAATTTTTAGATGGTCATAACTGAATCCAAGCTGAAGCCCAAGAAACTCCCATTTTGCTACATTTTGGATTTTATTGACTATATTTTTCTCAGAGAACTCCATTGTGCTATTAAAAACAACAAAATAACACAAAATAACTTAAACTCTACCACAGTTAATGAAATCGTATTGGCATTGACAATATATAACCTACTGTGAGATAAACTATTACTCTGGGTGAACTGATAGCTTCAAGCAACCAATGCTGTAATTTATTCAACACTGATCTGATATGAGATTGTTAAATTGCTAAGAGTGCTCAAAGGTAGCCTGAAAATAATAATGAAAGTTGTTTTGGCTACTACCATTCTTACAATCACTGCATATTCTCTTTACTTCTTTTTCAATCAAGTACAATGTCAGTAATCCATTTCTTTTTATCTTTTCTAGTCACTATTCAAATGTTAGAAGTATAACTCTCCTTGTGTAAATCTACACATAAATCAACTGGTTGATATGCTTTGCCAAGTCTGAAACAATTATCCAATGTTAAGAGCCTGAAAATTTGTCTTCCTAGTTATTAATACCCTGATTAAACAAACCTTACCATTTTCTGTCCACCTGCAGCTAATGTGATGATTTATCCATAGTTGGGTTGGGCTAGTATCAACTAACTCCCAGAAACTTGTTTCTTCTGTCAATACATAACAAGCAAACAAAATATGATTATCAATTAAGGCCCATTGTAATGGGAAATCAACATGGTAGCTTAAAAGATACTTGAATGATGATAATGAATGAGCTTAAAAGTTGAAATCTAATTCATATCTGCCACATGGATGAATAAATGGGCAGTGTATACAGATAATACTTTGTATGTTAATTTATCAAATCACCAAAATACATGTTATACCAAATTATAAATTTTAATTTAATTTTTGTGGTGGCAATGAATGTGGTGGCAACCGATTATCGTAAAATTAAATTCGAGAAGCCTGAGCCTTATTCTTGTCTAGAGGCGATAAGCTTCGAAGTAATCAATGGCGAAGAATAAAAAAAATTGAAGGTAAGCCCTCCTCTACCCGCTTGCTAAGTTTTGTTTAGTTTCTATACGTTTGAAATGAATGAAGTGCGCACTCATTGGAAACTACCATCTTAAAAGTAAGTCTGCCATTGTTAGCATCAGTAATGTAAAAGTTCAGGCTAACATTTCGTGTTTCTTAGTTATATATTGTTTAAAATGTTCACTAGCCATTTGCTTTGAAAATTCAATAATTGTTGACTTTGACTTTTTTTTTGTGAGAACTATATACTCGGATATTATAAAACAACTAGAAAACAAGAAAAATTTAGGTTTTTTTTCTGATTATACTATGAAGCAGCCAGATTGAACTCCATGGTGACAAAGCCACACCCCACAATCACCACTGTATTATGATGTGTCTGCTGTTACTATTCTGGACATAGAATGCACATCTTCTCTTCATAACTGAGAAACTTTCTTCCAAGTAAGGATGTCCAATAATCAACTTCAAGTACACATAAGTCTCTTCCACTGTAAGATCCATCCATTTGATCAATAGGGAATGACTTTTCTGGCATATTTATTAGTCTCATATTGTCTCAAATTCAGGTTGAATATTTTCTTTCGGTGTTGCAGGTATTGGAACAATAGGACCAGGAGGAGAAGGGTCAAAGAAGGAATGTAGAAAAGAACTGACAATACTTCTTTCCATACTGCCCAGTTGATGCCTTCTGGCTTGGTGTTTCGGCTACTTCATCACAATTCATTTTATGGGCACCTTCAACTGTAAGAGAACTGGGAGGAAGAAAGTCTGTATCCTGATGCAATAATAACTTCGCCTTTTTGTAGTTGGGGTAGTTCAAAATCTATACTATAACCCTCTGTGTATGAACAAATGAAGTTAAATAGCTTGCCTTTTTCTATCTCTATTTCTTCCTGATCGTCAAATTCTTCAATACTGCCCTCCATAAAGACTTTCTTGGCCATTGACCTCTACACCTGAGAAGTCTTCTGCCTTTTTCTCTCTCCATTTCTTTAAGATTATCAAATTCTTCATTGCTGCCTTCTATGAAGACGTCTTGGCAATCTTTAAATTTTTATTGATAACTATTATCAAATTAATTGATATATAGCTAATTTTGTCTATTAGTTATATATTATAATTTTGACTTTCTTTTTACACAGTGCTATAATTTCAAGCTACAAATACTAATCTTTTTTATGGTAAAGGTCATTGAGACCTTTCCCTCTTACACTTACCTGACAGGAGAAACGCTATAGCACTGTGGGAGCTCTTAAAACATTTGTGATTGCGGCTGGTAGCTATAGTGGCAGTTACGCAAAAATGCGCAACCCGTGCTGAGAAGCTCCCTCGCGATTTATGCGGAAACACGTAATTCGGCAATAATCGGCTAAGATACAGTAGTTGCTAGGTATATTTTTCTCAGTGGTAGTGTGGCAGTACATAGCAAACCATAGGGCCAACTCCTGGTCACAAAGTAGGGCTTGAGAGCTACTTGATAAAAATTATAACCAGGAAGGCAGCTGCTAATAGGTGTAGACAGGGGTAAGTGAGGATATAAACGATTAGGGTACAGAGAGCCTGAGTCTAGCAAGTAGTGGGCTCTCATGCTTTTTATGTAAAGAGCTAGGACATCGTAAACGAGGTTGTCCTATGAGAAGAGACAATGAGAAGTCGTCGAGAAGAACAAAAACAATTGATGATGGACACATAACATCAATTAAAGGCAGATGCAATTATCAATGGTTATAAGTGTTGAGTAGTTCTTGATAGTGGAGTAGATGCATCCATTGTACCCAAAGAGTATATAAGTCAGATGGACATGGATGATCATAAAACAACTATTTCTGGAGCTATGAGTATCCAATAGGTCTACCAAACAGCAAAGCTCAGAGGAAAAGTTGGAGAAGAGGACTGGGATGAAGTAGTAGCAGTCCAATGATATGGGTAATGATGAAACTATTTTAGCAATGGATATGGTAGATGAAACTGACTGCAGTATTATAGTTAGGGTAGCAGGAGAGTTAAGGAAAGCTCTAGAGTGAAGTTATCAATGACCGCAAAGTTGGAATGATTACCACTAGATCTATGGCTAAAAAACCTGAGGATGAGGCAATTGCCATATGCCCAGAGTCTGAATCAGATCCAGTAGCTTCAGTGAATAGTTGTGTCAATGATAGAATTGTAGAGGAGTTAGTGTTGACCATAGATGCAGGGCAAATCTTAGCAGCTGAGAGGGAGGAGTGTGACAAGATATCTGTAGAATTGGGGAGTAAAATGGGGAATGTGTGAGAGATGAAGAAATAATATGCGACAATCCAGTACAATTACTCTGTGATGTCAACATGATAAATGGAAGAGATGGAAATGTTCATGAATTTGAGCATTTGCATGTCTTAGAGGAAGGGAGTGAAAGGAATAAGCTCAGGAAGGAAGCTAAATCAGATCAAACTCTAACAGAGTCATATAATGAAACTAAGCAAGGAAATACATCATTGGAAATCGCAGACGGGTTGCTAGTTAAAAATGTGCATGACAAGACAGGTGATCCTATGCAAGTAATTGCTGTACCTACATCACTCAGAAGAAAGATTCTTGATCTTGCACATGAGGGTTCAAGGCATATGGATGTTAAGGAGTGCCTTTCATTGATTGCTTCCAAATTCATTTGGCCAGGAATGAAGAAATATTATATTTCTTTACAATGCAAATCATGCCAAATATGTCAGAAGTGTGGAAAAAATGGACCCAGGAAAGCACCTTTAGTAATTCAACCTATCTTTTCCATTTCATTCGAACCATGTACATCTGACTTTGTTGATTCTTTACAAAAGGCAAGAGATAGATAAGAATATAATCTTACCTATAGCTTAGCCACGAGATGGCAAGAGGCAATTCCATTAAGAGGTATTAGTGCAAGACAAGTAGCAAATGCCACAATACCAATTTGGACATGTACTGATATTCCTAAACAAGCTTTAACTGACTGTATTCAATTTGTGAGTGGTTTGTTTGAAAGGGTGCGCAAAATGCTTAATGTGAACATAACAACAACCAGTCCATACCACCCAGAATGTAATGGAGTTCTTGAATATGCATGGAACATTGGGAAATATTTTGACAAAGGCAAGGGCAGAAGGTCTTCAATGGCCAGATGTCTTGCCAATGGCACTGCATGCACTCAGGGGTATGCCAAATCATAGCATAGGGTTTAATCATAGCATATGGTTTAATCATAGCATAGGGTTTAATCATAGCATAGGGTTTAATCATAGCATAGGGTTTAATCATAGCATAGGGTTTAATCATAGCATAGGGTTTAATCATAGCATAGGGTTTGCTCCATGTGACCTAGTTTATGGGAGAATGATTAGGGACCCAATTGATGTTCTTTATGATGGATGGAGAAGGGATAAGAAAGGTGTGTGGAATACTTCAGCATGGGTGAAAGAATTAGCAGGAAGACTGGATTGTATTAGGGAGATAGCTGTTGAGAACAAAAGGAAGAAAGTGCAGTGTAGGAAGAACAAAAAAAAAAAAAAGATGGGAATAAGAAGTTAAGAAAATTCAGTGTGGGCTACTTAGTCTGAGAGCAGAAATCTGGAATGTTGCGTACATTTAGTGAGAGTTGGCGTGGTCCTTATACTATTTCAAAGTTCTTGGTGATGTCAATTATCGCATGGAAAATGGAAGGAAAAGTAGGGTAGTGCATGTTAATACATTGAAAGAATTCTTAGATAGAAAACTATAACTTTAAGTTGAGAAGAGTAGTACAAAGCAAGCATGCATATGATCAAGTTTACTATAATATATAGAGGATAATTAGTGAGCAAGCGAGACACAGTACTGGAAATTGGGTACATGGTTGGAGTACATGGTCAGGCTATGGCCTGACCATTTTTTGGCATGAATTTACATATTATTCATAGAGAAAAAACCAACAATTTTTCCTTGGAGGCATGCTTAATTGTGGTTATTTGCAACATAATTAATTGCATTTGATTAAAGCACATGTCTACTTAGAAGTGGCACATTTAATTACATATCTCTGTGTACTGGCCACACCAATGACCACACCCTTTTCTGGCCTGACCACTAAATTAAAGCTTCCGCCGGCCCTGGTATATAATATATATATATATATTATATATATATTTATTCCAAGCTAGATATCTTCACAATGATTTGTGAGTGGGTCTAGGAAAAGGGATCTTGTGGGCGGAGTAATGAACATATTCATTTATAGTAACTTTTGTTTATCAACAGCATGTATTATTTTAGTGTTGTGTTATTTATCTTTACTGTATCATCTGCTGAGTGCATGCATGTTGTGTTATTGTCCGGATGTCAATCCGTGAGCATTTCTATTTTTGCGCATGCGTGTCTATGGCTATAAAAGCTTGGGCGCGCCTGTGTATCGGCAGTTCTCTAATAATCTTAGTTTGTGCAAACACTGGGTTAGTAGCCAGCTTGTCGTACTTACCTGAGTGAGGAGGACTCTGGTGGCAGCGTGTCACAGAGTTCGGGCATCTTCTGGTTGTGAGTCCTTTGAGCCGTGACCTACCTTTCTTGTGTATACTTTCCCTGTGCCGGTTGGTGGTTCGAGAGCGAGTGATTCCTCCAGAGCCATCCCAGTAAACCCACAATTGGCGGCAGCGGTGTTGAGGTCTTCTCCTCGTTCGTCGAAATTTCGTTACCGTGTGTTGAACTTTCTACCGATTTAAAACTCGGATCAGATCGTCTCCTTGTGTTTTGTGCGTTGTTTTGTCTGGATTTTGCTGTGTGCGTGTGTCTACTTCGTTTGTGACCGATTTAAAACTCGGATTCCATTCGTGGATTGGACTTCTGCGTGCATCTTGCTATCTACTGGATCGTTGGATTGACATTCTCCTTCCTCGATTCCTATTGGAGCGCCGTACACGAGGCCTAGTCGATTCCTATTGGAGCGCCGTACACGAGGCCTAGTGTGATTTTCGTCTCGGACTTGTCAATTTTTTGTTTGTCACCTGTTAGCGTGTTTCCATTTTTGGTCTTGTGCCTGAGTGTCTTGTTATTTCTGTTAGTGTTTCCATTTTTGGTCTTGTGCCTGAGTGTCTTGTTATTTCTGTTAGCATTTTGTACTGTGCCGTGTGCAAGTTGTTTTGTCTTTCCTTTTACGCTCACCTGTGTTTTACTTGTGTGTTGTTTTCGTGTGTGTGTTCTCCAGGAACGTGTCCTTCGATTGGATTGCCTGGATGAGCCAACGTGAACAGCCGGGTCGAGTGTGTAAGCGTGGGAGGCAGAAAGTAGGAGCAAGTGGTGAGTCCGTGTGTTTGGATACTGATAGCCTGAGTGTTGCTTCTGGGCTTTCTCCTCTGCTATTTTCGGGCTCTTCTTTGGGTGCGGTTGAGACAGTTCGTGTTTCCCCCATTTCTGAGTCTGACGTTGAATTTAGTAGTTCTGTGGGTAGTGATTCCCCAGCTAGCACAATGATGGGAGATGATGAGCGTCCCCATATTCCTAATGAGGTGGATCAGATTTCCACAATGATTGATACTAGACTGAAATCCTCATTTTCTGAGTTCTTTAATGGTTTAGCAAGTTCTGGTTTGTTATCTGGTAGTAGTCGTAGCAGTGTTGACTCGATCGATGCTGACATGTCTCGGGAGATCGGTCAACTAGCAGCCCACAAAGATGGTATGGATATTGCCAAGTTTGTCGCCAACCTGGAATCTAACTTAGCCATAATGGGTTGTCCACGTAGACGGTGGAAGCGGGTACTGTTGCAGAAGCTCCACTCGGAGTCTGCTTTGGAAGCCTTGTCCACCTTGAATAAAGAAGTTGCTACATATGACGAGATTAAGGAAAGGTTGTTTGAGTCGTTGGGCTCCAACCTGGTTGCTCTTGGGGTGCAATATAGGGAAGGGTTTTCAGCACTTCCTTTTTCCACAAACCCCAGTGAGAAGTTTAAGTATCTCAGTCGTATTGTTAGTTCGTTGGAATTGTTGTGTAAAACTAGAGAAGAAGTTATCATGTTTCTGGTATGTTCTGCCTTTCGGTCTTCGTTGTCTCATTCTCAGAGGGAAGTGATGGACCAGAGGTCGTTTGAGTCTTTGAGAGAGTTGAGTAAATTCACTGTTTCCATTTCCCCTACCCGTACGGCTGCTTCTTTCGAGAAGTCCAGCTCGACCGGTAGTAGAGTGGGTCGTGGTTTCTCCCCTTTAGTGTGCTTCAAGTGTCTGAAGCGGGGACACAGAGCGTTTGAATGCCGTAATAGTAGCAGTGGTTCATCCACTAGTGGTGAGGGTAGTAATGGTAGTGGTAGTTCTCCAGGTCTTTCAAGTACTAAACCTGCTGGGTTGGTGTGCTATACTTGTAGAGAGCCGGGACACAAGTCCCCTGACTGCCCGAAACGCAATATCAAGACAGACAATAAGGATGGTGTAAAGAGAAAAGTATATAATACAAGTTGGGTGGCAGTTAGAGATCGTCCTTCCCATACTTTTGGTAGTGTGAACGGCACGAAGTGTGAGATTGTGCCTGATCCTGGAGCTGAGATCTCCATAGTCCCTGGATGCCTTGTTTACGAGGACCAGCTGACCGGGGAAACGGTTGAAGTGAAGGGTTGGGACAGTGATCCTGTTACTTTACGTGTAGCCATTGTCAATTTTGAGTTTAAGGGTAAGTGCTTTAAGCACAGAGTGGCTGTTGCCCACCGGGATAGTTTGGCCGGTAGGGTACTGTTTTCCATACCAATGGAGCCGAGTACGGCTGAGCACCTCTTGTTGGGTGCCGCCACTCAAGCAAATCAGTTGCTTGAGGAGGTGGGGCACCTGCATGATACCTGCAGCACCCAACCAGCGACTGATGAAGCTGCCTACTCTGGTGGTGAGACATTGGAGGCTGTGTCCTCTGCTCTTGTCACTACCCAGGATGAGGTAGCCTCAGTAAATGTTGTGACTAGAAGTGAATGTGCTAAGAAAAAGCGCAGACGTAAGAAACGTAGAGCTCGACAAGTTGAGCTAGCTGAGCCTGTTCCCCTTGTTTGTGATGAGGAACTTGCTCGCTTAGCTGCCATTGATGTCTTCCATAGTCCTTCTCTACCTTCCGTAGGAGTTGGGTCTAGTGCGGCGGAACCTTCGGTTTCTGGGCTTCTTGATGGGCCTGACGAGGATGGGGATGGGGCAGTGGTTGATGGTAGTGCAGGCAGTGACGGGGTTGAGGTTGTGTCTCTCTCTATACCTGATGTGTCTTCTCCCTCTGTTTCGAATGATGTTGTTTCTGATGATGTGTGTGTTGATGTATCTGAAGTAGTTAGTGATGTAGTTTCTGAACCTGTTATTTCTGATGTTGTTGTTGTTCCTAGTGAACATGTGTCTAATGATAGTGTTGATATTGTTGTGCCTGTTCCCACGTCCAGTGGTGGCGTTGAGTCTGTTATTTTGGCTCAAAAGTCTGATGACTCCCTAGCTTCTCTCTGTGAGTTGGGTCGTAAGTCGTTGAACGGGTACTCTTTCAAAGATGGGTTACTTGTGCTTTCAGTGTTGGTTGATGATCATCCAGTTGTAAAGATTGTAGCTCCTGTTGCTTTCAGAGAGCGGTTGTTGACTCTCGCCCATGATAAAACTGCCCATGTTGGGGTACGTGGGATGAGAAAACTGCTGGGTAACAAGTTTACTTGGCCTGGCATGCACTGTGACATTCGTGAATTTGTCAAGTCGTGTGACGTGTGTTTAAGAATGAACAATGCGGGGAACAAGAAACCCCCTATGGTTGAACGTAGAATCGTGAGTGTTCCGTTCGAAAGCGTGTGTGTAGACCTGGTGGGTCCTTTACCGAAGGGTAAGCGTGGTTCTAAATACCTCTTTACGTACGTGTGTCTCGCTAGTCGTTGGCCTGATGCCATCCCTATGCGTACAGCGTCCGCCTCTGAAGCTGCTCAATGTTTTCTCGAGGTGATAAGTCGCACTGGGATTCCCCTTCGTGTGTTGTCAGACCATGGTACCATCTTCTTGTCTAAGTTAATGACTGAAGTGTGTGACCTGTTGGGAATTGATAAGTTAGCCACTTCTCCGTACCGTCCCCAGTCAAATGGTGTTGTTGAGCGGATGCACGGCAGTTTGAAACCAATGCTTTCCAAGGCTGTGGACGTGGGGGTGGATTGGGTTGATTTTCTCCCTCTGGCGTTATTCGCTTTGCGCCAGGTCCCAAATCGTGACCTCGGTTATTCTCCCCACTGTATTGTCTATGGTCGAGATGTGTTAGGCCCTCTGGACGTAGTGTATGAAGGGTGGGTGGAGAGACCTTTTGATCCTGTCGATGTAGATGAATGGCTAGTGTCGTTGAACGACCGGTTGGCAGTCATTTCTGATAGTGTGGCAGCCAATCAGTCAGTGTCCAGTGGTAAGCGGGCTGAGTGTGCTAAAAAGGGTGTGCGTGACAAACCTTTAGAGATTGGGTCCTTAGTGCTCATGAGGATCCCGGGCATCAAGGCTTCCCTACAAGCTGCATGGGAAGGTCCCTATTCTGTTGTCAGTAGGTCATCTGACGTAACTTACAGAGTGTCCAAAGGTGATGACCACCCAGTTAAAGTTGCCCACAGGTGTAACCTGAAGGTGTATACCCCTCGCCCTGCGCTACAAGCCAATGCCATAACTGTTGTTGCCGAAGACTGCGGCATAGATGACTCTCTTTTAGTTAGTAAAACTTCTTTGGACAGTGATGTGTGTACTGGTTATAGAAAGTGTGATCTTGATTCTTTGTTATCTGAGCTGAGTGAGTATTTTAGTACGTCCCCTGGCTTGTCCAAGGTAGGATCGTGTGTCATTATTTTGGAAGATGGAGCTTCTGTTGTCTCCTTGCCCCCAAGGCAGATACCGGTAGGCATTCGTGATGCTGTCAAGTCTGAAATCGACTCCTTGCTTGCCGGCGGTATTATAGTTGAATCAGACTCTGATTGGGCTAGTCCCTTGGTTCCTGTTCGGAAGAAAGATGGCGG
>WLWD01000742.1_pt1 | contig 26302 bp, 6 predicted proteins | sample 6712731 | NCBI WGS metagenome assembly WLWD01 (sample SAMN12718690, study PRJNA576275) | sponge metagenome | isolation source: marine sponge | host: Mycale hentscheli | place: New Zealand: South Island, Marlborough, Capsize Point | collected 2014-11-01 | reverse complement strand
GCTTGAGTGTTAGTTGTTAAAATCAAATTTAACAATAGTGTAGTTTAAGGCTCGCTCGCCATTTGTGCTCAAGCACACCACTAGTTAGGTACTGAACAGAGCCTGATAACTGTTGCCACATAGAAAATGCATTGAAGTAAACAGGATGTGGCTTAGGGCAATATATATATATTATTCATTTGATACAGGAGAATATCACGAGTCTGTTGGCTTAGTATTTACGCGAGTGCCGCAGGCACGAGCGTAAATACCGCCAATCAGACGAGTGATATTCTCGGGTATCCAATGGATAATAAATTTATTAGGTACTGCTCATGCGCAAATACCTTGGTAACAAGAAATTTACCTAGGGGGACGTAATAACCCAACGTAATAACTATGAACACAGGTGATATGGAAAAATATTGCCCTAAGCCACATCCTGTTTACTTCAATGCATTTTCTATGTGGCAACAGTTATCAGGCTCTGTTCAGTACCTAATAATTTTCCATATCACCTGTGTTCATAGTTATTACGTTGGGTTATTACGTCCCCCTAGGTTATAGAATTGTTCGCGCATGAGCAGTACCTAATAAATTTATTATCCATTGGATACCCGAGAATGTCACTCGTCTGATTGGCGGTATTTACGCTCGTGCCTGCGGCACTCGCGTAAATACTAAGCCAACAGACTCGTGATATTCTCCTGTATCAAATGAATAATATATATGTATGCGTACGTCAAAAAATTTCGCCTGAGCTTCTAATTACGAAAGTTAGGTAAAGCGTTCACAGTTCCAGTATTTTTCAATTAACGAGCACGGAGAATCCTGCTGCACTGCCTTACGCAACTTTCCAAAAAGTTTATAGCTACTCTCTTCTTGAAACAATTGTGAAGTCTTTGTCAAGCTGTGCTTCTTTGCCACTGCTTTCGAAGTTTATTCAGGTAATTCTGTTATTGTTAACTCTTCATGCCTAATCATTGCTATTATTTAGCGATTTCCTTCACAAATTATCTTTACCTATACTCATATATTTACTCGCTTGCCATGCATTTGTGCTATTCGAGCGCACCACTAGTTTATTTATTTATTGGCGAGCGAGCGTAGCGAGCAAGACATTTACAGGGGTAAAAATGAAAAAATCGGGGATGTTTGTATATATGTATGGATGTACATATGTCATTTTGTACTTTGACCCTCGCGTTTTTGTGTTAGTTATGTGGTCGACCCCGTCCCAAATTACACTAAACAGAATCCTCTGGTTTATCGATCAGTACCCGTATCATACTAGAAATTGAATTGTTTACCGTTTTGAATTCTTTTGCGGGTGCAGTTAACACTTGAAAACTTAAGGTACTTCCATTTCTATTCGAGTTAGTGGGGTGGTAAGTCAATGCGCTCTTTGTCATGGTTATAAGCCGTGCGCAACAGTATTTACTTGAAAATACATTGTTGTGTCCAGTTGTGTCAAAGCATTGTGTGTTACAACCACTACTTAGCTAAAGAATATCACAAATAAAACTTTTAAATAACGTGTATTATTTTGTTGTTGTTGTTTTCCTTCAATTCAAGCAGTTGCAGAGAGTTGTTACACTATGGCACAGAAATACCTTTACCCTGTATGCTAAATTAAAAAACTTATTTTTAGTAGCTTCAGTGTTAGAAGTCAAAATCATTCATATAAAAATAGTATAGTCTTTAAGCTCGCTCGCCATTTGTGCTCAAGCACATCACTAGTTGGCGAGCGAGCGAGGCGAGCGAGACAGTATTAGGGGTGGACAATGCAAAATCGGGTATATGTTATATATATATATGTATTTATAGCCCGTTACCCGAGCGACCGCGCTTGTCGTTAAGAACTATAAATCTGATACAGTCTGGTATGCCCGTAAAAAAATGTATTAGAGGGGAAAAGTCTGATATAGTTCTTAGCAACCATAATTATAGTAGAAGGCAGATCAAAGCAAAATGGAATAATGAAGAGTTTGGGTACTTTAATACAATTACTAAGATAGCTAACGCTATACTTTGCTCGTTGTTTATGTTCTGGCTATAAAATAGTTATAAACCAAAATCATTAGGTTTGTATTTCGATTTATAAATCGCATACAAACCTCAATTTTGGTTTATAACTACTAGTGATGTGCTTGAGCACAAATGGCGAGCGAGCCTAAAGACTATACTATTTTTATATTTGACTTCTAACACTGAAGCTACTGAAAATAAGGTCCTGTTTTTAAATTTAGCATACAGGGTAAAGGGATTTCAGTGCCATAGTAACAACTCTCTGCAACTGCTTGGAAGGAAAAAAACAACATCTAACTGTAGTGCACAGTGTAACCCTTTCCATTCTCAGTTAGCACCAGAGAATCTGAAGTCTCTGATCCCAGACTAAACTAACAGAATTACCTGAATAAACTTCGAAAGCAGTGGCAAAGAAGCGCAGCTTGACAAAGACTTCACAATTGTTTCAAGAAGAGAGTAGCTGTAAACTTTTTTGTTGAAACAAAGTTGGGTAAGGCAGTGCAGCAGGATGATTCTCCGCGCTCGTTAATTGACTGGAACTGTGAACGCTTTACCTAACTTACGTAATTAGAGGCGCGGGCGAGAACAGAAGTCTCACGTACCCCATAAACAGATAAATAAATAAACTAGTGGTGTGCTTGAGCACAAATGACGAGCGAGCCTTAAACTTAAACTACACTATTGTTAAATTTGATTTTAACAACTAACACTCAAGCTACCGGTATTAAAATAAAGTCCAGTTTTTAAAATACGTTTGAGGTAAAGGGGTTTCAATGTCATAGTAACCGCTCCCGCGACAGTTTGAATTGAAAAAGAAGCAACAAAATCAAATCACGTTATTTAAAATTTTCTTTGTGATATTCTTAATAGTAGTTGTAACGCACAATACTTTCACACAACTAAACATAACTACGCAAGACTTACCTTCGTGGTTCGTTTAGTGGACAATGCATTTTTAAGTAAATACTGTTGAGTAGGGCTTATAACTGTGACAAATAGCGCATTAACTTACCACCGCCACTAACTCGAATAGAATGGAGCTCCCATAAGATTATGAGTTTTAACTGCACCCGCAAAACAATTCAAAGCCGTAAACAATTCAATTTCTAAGGTGATACGGGTAATGGTCACTAAACCGGAGGATTCTGTTTAGTGAAGTTTGGGACGGGGTCGAACGCAGAGCGAACACAAAAATACGGAGGGTCAAAGTACAAAATGACATACATACGTCCATATATATAAATAAACAAACATCCCCGATTTTTTCATTTTTACCCCTGTAAGTGTCTCGCTCGCTACGCTCGCTCGCCAACTAGTGATGTGCTTGAGCACAAATGGCGAGCGAGCCTAAAGACTATACTATTTTTATATGAATAATTTTGACTTCCAACACTGAAGCTACTGAAAATAAGGTCCAGTTTTTAAATTTAGCATACAGGGTAAAGGGATTTCAGTGCCATAATAACAACTCTCTGACAACTGCTTGGAAGAAAAAAAACAACAACAAAACAATACACGTTATTTAATAAGTTTTCTTTGTGATATTCTTAGCTAAGTCGTGGTGTAACACCCCACAATGCTTTGACACAACTGGAAATGCACCTACACAGACTTACCTTCGCGGTAGTCTAGTGGACAATGTATTTTCAAGTAAATACTGTTGCGCACGGCTTATAACCATGACAAAGAGCGCATTGACTTACCACCGCCACTAACTCGAATAGAAATGGAAGTCCCTTAAGTTTTCAAGTCTTAACTGCACCCGCAAAATAATTCAAAACGGTAAACAATTCAATTTCTAGGGTGACACGGGTGCTGATCGATAAACCAGAGGATTCTGTTTAGTGTAATTTGGGACGGGGTCGACCAAATAACTAACACAAAAACGCGAGGGTCAAAGTACAAAATGACATACATACGTCCATACATATATCTAAACTAGTGGTGTGCTTGAGCACAAATGGCTAGCGAGCCTGATAGTTAGGTAACATAAAATGTTACTATGTTTTAGCTTACTTCATGCAAACACTATAATAGCAGTTATGACATTTGATTTCAGCAAACAAATACAAAATCACTCTCTTACCTGATTAATGGCAACTTTTGTAGTATCAAACATCAACCATTCTGATAATCTCAATCACCAGTAACTCTTTTACAAGCTCTCAGCTACGATAAAAAATAAACCAGTGTTATTATTTGTTATTTTAGCCAACAAATATGGAATTACTACTTACATCATTCTCGAGTTTGGATAACTTCTGTAGTATCAAATTGAAGTTACTTTGACCATCTGAATTACCTTGAATTCTTGACAACAAGCTCTCACCTACAAAAACAAAAGACAATCAATTTTAGCACACAAATACACAATTACTTTCTTACCTCATTTTCTTGAGCAGTGGTAACTTTTGTAGTACCCAATTTGAGCCAATCTGACTATTTGAATTTACCAGTCACTGTTAACTAGCTCTTAGCTACAAAAAAGAAAGGCCAGAGTTAATTTTGCATATTTAGCTAACAAATATGGAATTGCTACTTATCTCAGCTTCCCTCGAGAAGTAGTAGCTTCCATAGCATTAATACTACGGCATTCTGACTACCAACGGCTCTTGACAACCAACAACCGGCACTCCGTATCCCCCCATAAAACGGCGAAGTTTTGAAATTAAGTCTGGAAAAGGGTCTTCAATGCCATAGTAACCTGTCGAATCAACTTTATGTGTCTTGAAAACAAGCGTTTTAGCAGGAATTTTCTCATACTTTGGAGCTTAAGTATAAAGTAAGGTTTGCTTATTGCTGTAGTTTCAGAATAAACTGGAGTCAAGCCTAAATAGCCGTGTTTTTAGGAGAAAAAAGTTCCACGCGCGCGCGTTTAAAGAGCATACGTACCATCCATACATACATACATATATATAACATATACCCGATTTTGACTACCAAAAAACAAACTCGCCAATTAACAAACATCCCCGATTTTCGATTGTGTTACCCCTGTAAGTGTCTCGCTCGCTACGCTCGCTCGCCAATAAATAAATAAACTAGTGGTGCGCTCGAATAGCGCAAATGCATGGCGAGCGAGTAAATATATGAGTATAGGTAAAGATGATTTGTGAAGGAAATCGCTAAATAATAACAATGATTAGGCATGAAGAGTTAACAATAACAGAATTACCTGAATAAACTTCGAACGCAGTGGCAAAGAAGCGCAGCTTGACAATTTGCCATTCAGTCTTTCGCCAAGAAGAGAGTAGCTATAAACTTTTTGGTTGAAACAAAGTTGATTCTCCATGCTCGTTAATTGAAAAATACCGGAACTGTAAACGCTTTACCTAACTTACGTAATTAGAAGCGCGGGCGAAATTTTTTGACGTACGCATACATACCTACATATATAATATGTTATAGTTATAAACCAAAATTGAGGTTTGTATGCGATTTATAAACTCCGAGACACGAGGGCGCAGCCCGAGTGGCGAGGATTTATAAATTGAAATACAAACCTAATGATTTTGGTTTATAACTATTTTATAGCCAGAACATAAACAACGAGCAAAGTATAGCGTTAGCTATCTTAGTAATTGTATTAAAGTACCCAAACTCTTCATTATTCCATTTTGCTTTGATCTGCCTTCTACCATAATTATGGTTGCTAAGAACTATATCAGACTTTTCCCCGCTAATACATTTTCTTACGGGCATACCAGACTGTATCAGATTTATAGTTCTTAACGACAAGCGCGGTCTCTCGGGTAACGGGCTATAAATATATATATATCTGAAATCTCAATTGAACACGACTGATAGTCAGCTTCGCTCGCTTCGCTAGCTCGCTGAATAAATAAATATTGCGAAATCTCGATTGGGTTACCCCTGAGAGTGTCTCGCTCGCTTCGCTCGCTCGCCAAATAACGTATGTATGTATGGATTCAACGTATGCCCTTTAAACGCGCGCGGGGGGAACGTTTTTTCTTAAAAAAACACGGCTTTTTAGGCTTGACCCCAGTATATTCTGAAACTACAGCATTAAGCAAGTCTTACTTTATACTCATGCTCCAAAGTGTGAGAAAATTCCTGCGAAAACGCTTGCTTTTCAAGAAACAAAAAGTTGATTCGACAAGTTACTATGACATTGAAAACCCTTTACCAGATTTAAATTCAAAACTTCGCCTTTTTTCCGGCTAAGTGCGGCTTGTTACTAGTTGTCAAGAGCCACCTGTAGTCAGTACTAAGAGAGCTATCACTACTTCTGAAAAGCGTATGTAAGCACATAAAGTATTCATGCTAAGGAAGCTACTACTACTCGAGGGATGCCGAGGTAAGTACGCAATTCCATATTTGTTAGCTTAATATGCAAAATAACTCTGGCCTTTCTTTTTTATAGCTAAGAGCTTGTTGTCAACAGTGACTGGTAAATTCAGATAGTCAGAAGGACTCAAATTTGGTACTACAATAGTTACCACTGCTCAAGAAAATGAGGTAAGAAAGTAATTTGTATTTGTGTGCTAAAATTGATTGTCTTTGTTTTTGTAGGTGAGAGCTTGTTGTCAAGAAATCAAGGTAATTCAGATGGTCAAAGTAACTTCAATTTGATACTACAGAAGTTATCAATACTCAAGAATGAGGTAAGTAGTAATTCCATATTTGTTGGCTAAAATTACAAATAATAACACTGGTTTATTTTTATCGTAGCTGAAAGCTTGTTCAAGAGTTACTGGTGATTGAGATTATCAGAATGGCAGATGTTTGATACTACAAAGTTACCATTAATCAGGTAAGAGAGTGATTTTGTATTTGTTTGCTGAAATCAAATGTCATAACTGGTATTATAGTGTTTGCATGAAGTAAGCTAAAACATAGTAACATTTTATGTTACCTAAGTATCAGGCTCGCTCGCCATTTGTGCTCAAGCACACCACTAGTTTATTTGTATATATGTTTGGACGTACGTTTGTCATTTTGTACTTTGACCCTCGCGTTTTTGTGTTAGTAATGTGGTCGACCCCGTCCCAAATTGCACTAAACAGAATCCTCTGGTTTATCGATCAGTACCCGAATCACCCTAGAAATTGAATTGTTTACCATTTTGAATTCTTTTGAGGGTGCAGTTCAAACTTGAAAACTTAAGGGACTTCCATTTCTATTCGAGTTTGTGACGGTGATAGGTCAATGCGCTCTTTGTCATGGTTATAAGCCGTGCACAACAGTTTTTACTTGAAAATGCATTGTCCACTAGATTAACCACGAAGGTAAGTCTGTGTAGGTGCATGTCCAGTTGTGTCAAAGCATTGTGTGTTACAACCACTACTTAGCTAAAAAATATCACAAAGAAAACTTTTAAATAACGTGTATTGTTTTGTTGTTGTTTTAATTAAGTTATAATTAATTTCTGTTATTAAATGCAATGAAAATCTAAGACATTATGAATTACCGAGAGGGTCTCAATAAAATTGTGCCAGTCATTAAGACAGAAAAGGGGCAGGCTAGGAGTTATTTCTGCAGTTAAACAGCTATGTATCTAGAGGAAGTGCTTTCATTATTATGAGCCGTGACAATAAATATAATCTGTCGTTAATTTATTGAGCAGGAAACACCTATGATTATACATACTATCAATATGGAATCACAAAATAGATGGCATTGACAAGAGTTTATTGTAGCTTTGGTATCTTTGTTTGTCATCCACAATGACAATGAAACAGCTAGCAACTACTGTCAATCTGTATCCTCAGATGAGTACTTGTTTATATACAAATCAAAACTTGAGACATCTTAATGTTTTCAATTCAAAAATATATTTGCTGTAGAGAAAGTTAGAAAACAAGCTAATGCCGAACTATCACTCAAGACACATCTCATGAAATGAATAAGAAATATTATAATAGTCAGAATTTAATTACTATTAAATTTGGAAATTGGCATAAATACATTATAGTATTTACTAAAATCATTTTTAGTTAGCATTTAATTACAGTCTAGCTTGCCCATCATTGATAACACTCGAAAATAGCAAACAAGTTTTATATGCTGTATGTTTAGTTGCACAATTTTCATCAGTCCTACATCAACAAATACGACGTAAAATAATGTTTTTACTACAGCCATGTCAACAAGGTCAAGAATCTAAATAAACTAATCATTTATGTCAGCTTAAAAGTACTTCACTTAAACTGAATGTATTTTTTTTTTAACTATAAAAAGATAAATGAATCACATTGAATACCTTGGAGAGGTAACTTAGCTCAATCACAACAATCATAATACGTACATATCATTAACTAATATCATGATCTTCATTCCAGAAATGTGGGAACAAACAAACATGTTTACAACTATAGATAAACAAGCTCTTGTACATACTTTTGTCAGTTGTATTCTTTTTACTGCTCAGAATCTGAAAATTAGGCCAAATACTATGAAAACAAAGTTGCTAAAAACATCCAGCGCCATGATATTTGTACACACACTAAAACATAACATCATACACACCCACAAAGTATACATGCACATACTCTAGTTACACTCTATTATTTATTTAAACACAACCTTTCCAGAAGATCAACAAATATATATTATAAATGGATTGCCTTGTTTGGAATAAACAATGAGTGAAGCTGACCTCTGAAGTATATATGGAGCAGAGTTAATACAAATATGTATCACACTACATGCAAGAGTATTAACATTATAGTTAGTAGCTGCTCCAGAGGGAACTACTGTGTTTACATTCCCTGAAGGCTATTGATTGCAGGTCCCAGGCAGCACTTATGGCCTGAAGGACACTAATTAATGTGGTAGTTAACCACTGCCATGCAGAACCTAACTAACTGAGAACTTAGCAACAGTTCAGAATAACAAAATTAGAGGGACTCTACATATACAAGCCCTGAGTTGAAGGTGGTGGCACTACATAGAGAATCCCTCCCATAAGACCTAAGGGAGGGATTCACTGTCACAATACACAAACTACACAAGCTATGTTCTAATTGTAGTGAACACATTACATGCAGATTCTTAGGAGGAGATTAAATCATAACTAATAATATTTATCTTTATTTTTTAACTTAAGTAGGTTATTGTGAAAATAATCAAGCTTAAGCAATACCAACTTAACAACAAACAGAAGGAGAATAACGATAAGGAATTTATAGTCAATGCATATGGTTAAAAGTCAGCTTTTGAAAGGTAAGAGGTCATCATTATTGTGGCATGATCATACAGTCTCCTAGACGTTGTCACAACAAGCCATTAGTAACCTTGCTAACCATTCACGATTATATCATCACTAATTAACACTTGTCTCAGTTCATTGATTCACACTGAATGTTGTGTATTCATGTCTGTGTATGTGTAATACTAAACCAGTCTTACCTCTGGGCTAAAAACAGTGAACAAGTAAGAACTAAGAGCACTAAGCTACAGTTATAAAACTACAACAGTAAATCCATTACAATAATAGTTGATTACAATTATGAGAGTAACAAAAATAGTTACGTACTTTGTACTATTCATTAATGTTAATCAACTCCATAAAATAAATTTTGGTGACATTATCAACATTATATGCCACATATTTCAAAATGATCCAATCAGTAAGTTTATATTTACCTCAGCAATGCTCTTACAGATATGCTGCTGGTGTTTTTTTTAACAGTCATTGAAAAATAAACTATAATGAACCTCAAAAGAACATTGATATCTTTATCAAATCTTCAATATTATAGTTTTTTTTTATTTAAGTGGCACAGTCAGATCAATGTATATTTGCTTACGTCATTGTAGACAGTTATCCAGTAGTAACATGGTTATAAGTGGGATAATGGTATTTTCATTGCACACTATTGTGGATAGTGGCACCATTTGAAGTTGTAATTTTGTTGTACCTTTACCACAAGGTAGAAATAAATGCCACTACCTATTGACAACAATTTGCATTTAAGTCTATTTTTACTGTTAAGTCAGTAGCAGATGTCCTAATTAGTGTGTTTGGCAGAACTGGCATGTTATTCCACATTGTGTCAGATTCACATTAATTTGGCAAATTTGTATGTCGATAGAGTCACTAGTGTTAGTTTAGCCACTGTTTTAGCTGATGATCCAGGTTTAGACAAGAGTAAAGTTTCTCTCATAAGATGTTGACTTGTCTGGTGAGCCTGATGTTGCTTAAGTAAATTTCATAAAGGAGAAGGTTAATGCAGTGGTTCAACAGTTTCTGAAGGATGGGTAGAGGATACAGACTCCCCCTGGCATGCTCCAATTGTTCCAGTCCCTAACCGGATGATGCTGTGAGGTTGTGTGTTGATTATCGAGGTATGAATAAAGTCACTACCCAGGTTCAGTACCACATACCTCATCTAGATGACCTGCTCCATAAGATAAGATTGGCAAATCCAAAGTGCTGTTAAAGTTGAATCTGATGAAAGGGTACTATCAGGTTCTACTTGATAATTTTCTATTTAAAACTCTCCCATTTGGCTTGAAAAATGCTCTAGCAATTTTTGAGAAGTGTTGAAGAATTGTGTTGATTTTTCTGTGGTTTATATTGATGATATTAATTTTTTTTTGGATTCCATGAGTAGCTGAGGAAGGGTAAGATTTTCTGGGCCCTATAGGATATTTAAGAAGTTTTATTCCTAACTTTGCTAACTATTCCTCATTACTGACACCTTCTACCTCTGCCAAGGCACCCTGTAAAGTTCATTGATCCTCAGAGATGGTATCTGTGTTTAGTAAGTGATATAATTCTTTATGCAATCGTTGTATTTTGAATGTACAACACATCAGATTCATTTGTGTCACGTAATGATGCTAGTTGCAAAGGTGTGGGATGTGTTCTAAGTGTCAGTAGAAATAATGCAGAAGTTCTGGTTGTCATCTTCAGAGCAGTTGCATGGTGCAGCAATTCGATATTCTGCCACTGAGTATGAGGATTTAGCAATTGTTATGAGGCATTTCTTCCGTATCTTTACTGTAGACCTTTTCAAGTTGTGAAAGATCACCCTTTTCTCACTTCTCTTATGATATCCTTGGTGTTGAACTGCCATCTGCAAGGATTTGCGCTCAAAGTGATGAATATGACTTCAACATCATCATCACACTAGTGTTGACAATGTTATTACTGATGGGTTTAGTTGCTCTGGTGGGCGTTCCCACATCCCTCTCTGCTCTGTTGTGACCGGAGTCACAACAGAGCAGAGGGGGATGTGGGAACGCCCACCCATGAGAAAATTCAGTGAAGTCAGTGAATGCCTACTCAGAGAACAAAGTGACAAATAACCTATGATGGTCATGTCATAGTATCTTTTTTGGTTAGTGTCATGTGAGTCATGTGTTACTGGGTTTTATATACTGTGGCCTGCCATGCTCAGCTCAGATATGAGTTAGTCCAGTTAACAGCAAGTGTTGTGTTGTTTCTATCTAATCTATTGAGACACTTTTAGTCTATGAGCCGATCACCAAAATTTTGATTATGAGTATCAATTGGGGGAGTAATTCTTACCTTGATTTTCAGTTACACTGGTGTTTGTAGTTTCTGAAAATGTGTGATGGACCTGTCACATAGGTAGCTTATTAGAACTTTAGATGCATTTTTTTCAAAATGGTTACCACGTTCCAGTGATAAATGCAATGAACATTCCTACTGATATTTTATCAATCTGTGATAAAAGCTCATCAAACTTCAGTTTTATTAACTGATGATAGGCCTATTTTTCTGAATATCATGAGGAATATTTAAAGAGATAAAGGTCCTTAATTAACTTTTGATGCATTTTTAATGAAAATATTATACCTTTGTAATTTAATACACTTTAACACCACACAGTTTAAAAATTCTGTATTATTTTCATTTTAAAATTAACATCACACTTTAATTTCAATTTGTAAGTAATTAAGTAATGAAATTAATTTTTATGAAACGTAAAGATTGCTGTTACAGTGTACACTATGGCAGGAGATTAAGTGCTAAACCTTGCTACCAGACTCTATTGTGTCATGGTATATTTTTTACTCTTTTTGTAGACTATGGTATGCAGTGCACTTTCCAGAGACAAACTCTTCATCTTTACAATTATCATATGCTTACATTACCCATCCAGATTTTGAACCCAGGAGTGATATAAACAGACTGACTTACACACTTTAGTCTTCATACGATAAGTACCAGAACTTCAGCTTTTGTGTATTAGTCTTGACAGAAGTAATGGGTAAAATCTAACAAAATGTTTAGATCCCATCCCAAGTGAAATTCTCCCCCCCCCCCACCAACCTCCCCAAAGAATTGCAATTTAATTGCTTAAATCAGCTACAATATTAAAACAACAACAAAGAAGTGAAAACAAGTAGCCATTGCAGTATAGTAAAGCATTGTTCTGTTTCAAGGTACAACCAGAAAACTGTAGGTTGAATATTAAGGTACTTGTATTATTGCAAACATGACACCCTTTTTGGAGTTAAGTCACACAAATTGATTCATGGCAAATGCAGCACACAATTTGTGAAATTTGGAGCCAATTCTGCAGCTATATATAGCTGGAGAAAGCAAGTGTTCCACTTTATTATTATAAGAGATGTAGATCGAAGTTCACTCATTAAATGGCGGTCAAAATTGATCTAGTTTTGTGGAGACTGTTCCTTTAACTTCACTTAGACGGTCAGATAGATGAGTTTTACTTCAAGCAATCAAAAAGTATATGTAAAATTGCATGTTTGTTTGAAGGTGTCTAAGTATATTTAGGAAGGAAAAAGGATAAGGGAGACTCTTATTCCTGCTACTGATTTTTGAGAGCAGACATTAAAGTTTGAGAGATTTCAATATTATGCAATAGTGAATGACTGAGCTGCAACTTTACGAGACATTGCTGCAGAATAAGGTCATTTTTATACTAATTACTATTGTGATTACAGCAGACCCAAGAAATACAAAAAAATCTGTCTAAAGAAAACAATGAACATAAAACGCGAAAATTATTCACTCGTTTCCTTATTTGAATAGTATGGAATGATTTTCCAATTCTAGGATTATATCTATGTCAGATATCATGTCTAAACTTATGTCAATGTTTTCCTCTGGTATAAGTTTCCATAAAAAGAATCTCAGACGAACATTACTGGTGGAGTTAGAAAATTCACTGACATTCTGAGGAGGGTGACTGGTGAAGCTACTCCATGTGCAGCTTTGGGTCTAATTAATTGTATACAAGGTACAAAATTGCTCAAACAACCAGAGGAAGTAGTGCAAGAAGAACAAGATAGTAATGACTAATTCTGACACTAAATCCACTTTAATCTAAATAAATATTTTGTAAAAAATAAATTTAGCCCTTCTAAAATATGCATAACCAAGTTAAATTAAGGGTGCAAATAGAATGCTGACACAATGTACTATTTTCTTGTGTTAAAATATTTAATTAATGGGGCATTTCTATTTTCTCATTAATTTTTCATTGAAAATTAACTAAAAAACTCCACTGTCTAACAATAAATCTGTAATAATAGAAACCTACCATCTTTCATTCACAAAAATGTGAAGTATGAAAATTTCGTTTTTGCAAGATTGTATCTATTGTCCTAATAAGCTACCTTTGTGACAAGTCCATCACAGGCTAAAAACACCAGTGTAACTGAAAATCAAGGTAAGAATTACTACCCCAATTGATACGCACTTTTCATCTGGCTCATGGACTATTTATGGGAAGACCCCAGGTTGCCTGTATCTAGGAGTTTATCAAAGATTCTACAGATAGCCTGAGTCAGCCTTAACCTGTAAGAAAGTGCTTCTCTCTGGTGGCAGCAGAAGAAGCTGTCCTTCCCCTAATCATCCCTACAATACTGATAAACATGTTGTTTCAGTAATTGACACAGCACATGACAATTATTTCATTATTAAAAACAGCTATCACTTAATATGTAGTTTTATATGCTAAAGTATCCAGATTAAAATATATAATAATATTATAAAATAAGTGTATATTAGGATTTCTATCATTTCTTTTTACTTCATTGCACATACTTTTACAAAATCATGCTCATTTAAAAAATGTGATATTGGGGCTATAGCCATTTTTGAGAATAATATATTGTGCACAAATTCTAGCAGGCATTACACAAACCATACTGCCAAAAATAGGGCAGGCTAGAAATTATCTTAGCAGCTTACACAGACATATTTTCTGTTTTCATTAAACATGACCAGGACAAAAAAAAACTGTCATGATGATGTATTGATTAGGAAACGAATTTTGTGATATAGGAAATCAAATTATAGATTGACTATGATCAATTTATACATTATGCCAAACTTGTTTATTGTATAAGCAGTTATAAGACTAATTTTAACTCTACAATAGGCCAGTAACATGCACACACTCACATTAACAATTGGCCATAGCACATGGTATATGAGTGCACTTATGTTCTTCTGTCAAACTATCCTCACTTTATTAAACTAGAAGAGGAACAGGCTACCTTCCTAAATGTATTGTGCTAACTAAGTTTAATTTCTGTTGTTTTTTTCTGAATAAACTTTATTTGATTGCAAAGGCAGAGCCAACTAGGAGAGCTAATATGAAGGCTAACCAGTGACACACAAATTACCACAAAACTCATAGTGCACAACACAAAGCAAATTATTATTATTATTATTATTATTATTATTATTATTACTATTATTATTATTATTATTATTATTTAAGTTGGATCATTTGTGTTTGAGTTATGTGCTCTATTAGGTCGTTGTCGTCACTACACCTATGCAACAAAATCAATAGCAGTTCATAGCTACATGAGAGATTATCGTAGCCATCACTGTCTCTTCTTCCATTTGTTTGTAAATCACATTTTCTGTTGCTGTCTGTTTAGAGATTAATGACAAAAATGTTGGTTCAGGTATAACTGATCAGAATGATCTTTTATTGTGCTATTATTGTTACTTCCGAGCTTGTTTAGGATATAACTGAAGCTGCCAGCTTCTCCCAGCATGTTGAGTACAGCCTACTGCCGGTAGGTCCTAAGCTTGACATAGTTTGATCATACCAGCCAGTTTTCTTCTACTGTATTTACATCTACCTATTTCATTGTATTGATGCCTGCTCAGAAATAGCCAAAAACAATAAGGTCTTAATGATTTTTGTATTAGCTGAGGGTTCCCAGCTTTAGTGATTTTAGTTGCCGGTGTCACAGGAAAATTGGTCCGGGCAAATTGCGGTCCGATCGGACCAAATCCGCTGGCGTTATTGGTCCGGGCGGATAAAATCTGCTAGCGGATACAGTCCCCCCCGGACCAATAACGCTAGCGGATTTGGCCCGTCATCTGCTGATTTGGTCCGCCTAGTTTATCGTCTTCCACGACAGCTATTGCACCGTTTTGGGGGTTCAGGAGTCTTCAAGTAGAGGTATGTTCACTTTACTATTGAGCTCTAGCAATTTTGATGTAGTTCAAGTTCCACTGTTCACTGCTATAAATGTAAGAAGATTCCACAGGATATCATCTAACTTTTTTTGTAACTAAATTCAATTAGACTGACATTTGAGTCTCTTGCAGGGATTGTAATCACTAGTATATGAATTTCTTAGTGGCTTAGGTATTTGCAACTTTATTTCACAAAGCTTGGCTAAAACCATTTGGTGGTTTGGACGTTTAAGTGAATAATTTTTTTAAAATAAGCTTCATTTTCATTTCATACTGGAGAATATCATGAGTCTGTTGGCTTAGTATTTACATGAGTGCCACAGGCACAAGTGTAAATAGAACCAATCAGACGAATTAAATAAATTTATTATGTACTGCTCATGTGTTGATGCCATAGCTATGGCATTGTAAACACCATAAACAAATTCGTAACCTGGAGGGACGTAATAACCCAACGTGATAACTGTGAGCACAGGTGATATGGGAAAATATTACCCTAGGCCTCATCCTGTTTACTTTAGTGCATATTCTGTGTAGCAGCAGTTATCAGGACCTGTTCAGTATATAATAAAAATATCATGATATTTTTTCCTATATGTTCAAAATTTGCTTCTTATTGTGTGTGTGTGTGTGTGTTGTGTGTGTGTGTGTGTGTATGTGTGTGTGTGTGTGTGTGTGTGTTGTTCTCGTGCTTCTAAAATGTTTTTCTATCTGTTAGCTATAAATATCTCCTAAAATGTGAGGTTTTGCTCTTTTTTCCCCTTCAATTATGTCTCTTATGTTTATGGCTTCATTTATGGTATGGCATGGACACATGCAATATTTGTCTGCTTTTATCCTACTAGTACGAAACTTTGAAGTTATAAAAAAATAATGATTTTTGAATTTGAAAAAACTGTGATATTATGACCTTTGATAACTTTTAAATTGTGATACATAGCTATGCAGTAATTAGATTATACTGTAGTGATTGCATACTTTTATCAAGCATGTCCATATTTGCTTACTCCGTGAAGACTTCAGTTTGAAAGTTGAAATACCTTTTACACGTTTTTGGTTGGGCTGAATAATGATGACAATGTGGTGACTAAACTAATTTAGATTCTCCACTGCAATTACATAATGTAGTGTATAATATTGCCTTTCTGTTCATTAAACCTTTTTACAAACCTAATTGCTACTATTCCCTTACTACAATGACTGCTTTTTAATTAGTTACTATTATTAGCTAAATATACCCAAAAATGTTTCAGCCTCTTGCACAAGCCTTTTTTAGGGGTAAACATCTCAGAAGATGATAAAATTTGGCTGATATTTCCTAGAAATTAGCAATATAATTAAAAAAAATTCAGCCAACAAATGACCGAATTATTTAAGTAATCTTCAGTTTGAAAGGGATAATGTATGTACACAAGTCAAGTGCTTAAATTATATATACAACACAGAAGCATTATTTGACATAATAATGCAGTTGAATACAACAAAATGTAAGTGATCTTGTAGAAACTATTCCTGAGTTAGCCTCGCTGAACAAATCTGCTCAGTTGCCACTATTTTTATCTAAAGGCGGCTAAAATGGGACCTAGTTAGGCTTAAAAGGTTTTATAAATGCTATCCCCGAACCACCTCACTGGATGTATCAGCTCTATCACAACTATTCTTGTCTAAAGGCTGTGGAAATAGAACGCTGTTCACCAAGGTAAATACACTTTTAGCCGATAGTTGCAAGCCTCGCTTAAATAGCTTCTGTCATTGATTAGTATTTTTATCTGTCAGAAATGGTAGCTATGGTATAAAATAGTTAAACCATGGCAACTCTCAGAATTATCGCTGGATAACTCCTCAAACCAATGGTTTAGCTATTACATATTCTCCCGTATTTTATGCTATTCATTGAATTCTCCAAGCAGTGCGTACATAGCGAGTAAAATGAATTGAAAAATGTACTCTGACTGTTTGAGAAAAAGTCTAAATCACTTTCACATGATATTTTCATTTGCCTTCGGCGCCCATTTTATACTCTGACTCATGCTATGTACAAAACTTGAGTCAGAGTACATTAATAAGATAACTACTTTACGAGCACTTTAAATATTTTCGAAATATTTTTATTAATCATTTCTAATACGATTTCAATAGATTTTACTCGCTACACACGTGCTACATGGAGCATTCAATAATCAAATGATCTGCTTGCCACATTGTGTGAAGACATGGTTAATTAACATGTTAGAATTCCTTTAGAACTATTCATTATTAAAGGCAATTAGAGAATGCACGTAATATCATTGTCAATTCTCAGTTGCTTCATTTGCTCTTGTCTATTTTGAATTAAAAAAGATCAGGTTTTGTATTTAGAATATACTGCATTTAAAACTTGTCTCACAATTATATTCATTCGGTGCAGCATTTATGTACATAAAGGGTGCGTGGTTAACCACATGGCTCAGCTACCTCACTATAGTTGGATTGTGCAGAAACCAACAACAAAAGAACAAGTGTCACAGACATAACTAGCATGAGGACTGTATAGCCACAGGAACCAATGCACTCAATAACTTGTAAACACTCATGGAAATATTGGGGCTGTTACAATGAGTAATTTAGTGGAAATAAAATTTGTAGATGTTTTACTATATTTTTTAACTATCTAGTATAATGTTGACGTGTTAGAGATTTAATTATAGGTAATCTAAGCAATTTAGATCTTAAACGACTATTTTTATTGTTGATGTTGCCATCTTCATTTTCTGCTATTACTATTCCTTTAGAAGTTACCACTTATGTACAGAGAACTAATATCTCGTCTTATCTTTTGTTTTTAATACTAGAAAGATAAACCTGGAATAAAGGTATGCATTCATATAAATATGATTTTTAGGGTGTATTTATATTAGTCAAAAATCAGGTTTTTAATTTAAAATTCATCAGACTTAAAGCAATGCTTAAATGATATGAAACATATCATTATAAGTAATGATATGCTTGCTCAATATTTGCTACTTGTTGTCCTAAATAGTTATCTTTTAGTTTGATTTACCATCTAGAATTGTCAGCTTGTTAATTTAGCTAATGATGCAAGACAATATGTCATCTTGATCAAGTTATCAGATTTCAAATATGTGCTATGAAAACTGAAAAAAAGGTATCTATGAATAGAAATGCCACCTATTGAATTAAGAAATTCTGTACTTGCACCAGTTACCATTACTGGGCTACATGTGTGTATGGGTGTGTGTTTGCGCATGCGTGCATGCATGCTGCGTGCGTGTGTGCATGCATGCGTGCGTGTAAATATAGCCAAAGAATCAATTATTCTTTCAAAGTATTACCTATTCCCCTCTTTTCCCTCTCTCTTTTCCTTCCTTCTATTCTCCTTCCTTCAATTCTCGATACTTTATTCCCACTCACCTCCAACCCCCCACCTCCTCCCCTATATTATTATTATTGTTATTATTATTATTATTATTATTATTATTATTATTATTATTATTATTATGTGTATATCAACTTTGTGTGAGTCCAGGTGATTGTGCAAGGCTATTGTCAAGCCATTGGACAATATGATCCTGGAACACTCTCACCTCTCATCAGTGGCGTAGCTGGAGAGAAACTGCTGGAGGGTCCTAGTTTTGTGACCTATAAATGTATGAACCAAGTTTAAATTGAATTTATGACAAATTGATAAAATATTTTTGATGGGAGGGCCAAGGCCCTCCAGGCCCCCCTCAGCTGTCCCTCAAGGAAGAGTTAACAAAAAGTGTGTGTGTGTGTGTGTGTGTGCATGTGTGTGTGTGTGTGTATGTGTGTGTGTATGTGTGTGTGTGTGCATGTGTGTGTGTGTGCATGTGTGTGTGTGTGAGGTGCTATGTTTCCTCTTTGGACCATGACCTTGTTGCAATGGAGGGGCTTAAGCGCACCAATGAACCCACAATTGTTAAGTTTTGGGGGTAGTTGCTGACTAAGCATGGTCCAAGTAGACTAAAGTAAATAGATCCAGGGCATTGCCTGATGGTGCCACTTAACAAGAACTCCATGTAATCTCAAGTACGTCCTGTTTAAAGCTTATTATGAGATGCTGGTGCCAGTAATGCTTAGGGTATGTCATTCTTGCTCACCTCCCCCCCCCCATCTTGGAAAACCACTTGACCAATTACTGGCAGTGGTGACAAGGTTAAGGTGTTAAGTATAAGATACATTAGTGAGATTACTGGTTCACCAGATGTAAGATGTACGGTACTTTCTTCTTAGTAACTGTGACCAGGCAGCTAACCAGAAATTAATTAGTAATATTAAACATTTCATTTGTAGTTACATAAAAAATTATTGAGTATAATGATACCAAAGTCCAATTTTAAATTGTAAAAGTGATCTGTAGTAGTAAATCATTCAGTTCTTGCATTTTGGGCACACCCAGGGTTTCTTCTTGCAATTCCAATCTTTATTACTTATTCTGCTACATTCCCTGTGGTACCACTCTCCACATTCATCACAGCATACCATACTACGACCATTTTCAGGCTGTCGACAGCTACAATAAATTGGTATCTTTTGAGTGTCAAAAGTTGCCTTTCTTTGCTCACTTTTGCTTGGAAATGTTGTGAGAGTTTTGCTCTCAAATACTTTCAATAATTCTGATCTTAACGTTTCTTGGTTAAAAGTTATGAGTTCAGTTTTTTGTCCATTACAAATGGCAGCTGCAAAAGCGATCATTAAGGGACCACAGTCAGAACCTCCCTTCTGAATTTGAACATTCATATAATTTACTTTGATGTCTTTGCAGTAAGTCTGCAATTATTTCTTCTAGATCTTCACTGAGTAGTAAATGCATGCTGTCATAAATTTTGACAGTGGCTGGTTGACATCCTACTGTAGATACTGTAATCCAATGGTTGCCGCTGTGGTTTAATATTTGCACAAAGGGGTTCAAGTGATGAACAGTAAATGTCCTTGTGTATTGCAATGTAGGGCTTTCCAGTCCAGCTATACCATAGGTATTTCTCAAAATGGTCTGTGCTGTATCTATGTGACGGTAATTTAATCACATGTTGCTGGTAGGATGATATCCTTATCAGTAATTGAGAGTGAGATTTGGCCAACAACAGTCCATATTTTTTTCTCCTATACTGCATTTGTTTCAGCTACCTCAATCACTGCAGTAGACTGCATTGCAGCTAGCTTTTGAGATCCTGTATTAATGCATGCTCGACCAGGATGACATTGTGGTCCACATATGTTACCCTGCCGTTTGCATGAACATTTCTTTGTGGCACAGCACATACACTGCTGACCAGCTGGAGGCTGAGCTTCAGGCTGCATTATCACATGGATAGCCTAAATAATATTTGAAAATTTATTTGAATCTTAGCGTTAAAAAAATAGCTAGACAATAAGACCAAAGGGTTTAGCACATTTAAAGTGCTGCAACACCATAGCAGTTATGCATAATAATTTCAACCAGGTACATTACAATCTGATTACCTTTTCATATGTAGTGTTTTCTGAGCTTGCATCAATGGACATCACATTTTCGGTTAATTCCTGCCATGTGATAAACTTATTTGCTACAAGCATTGATGATGTATTATTAATTAGAGATTAGTAATTTGAACTGGTATTTAAAGCGGACAAGCACTAATATTCACAGTTGTTGTAATAAAAAATTGTTTTAATATTCATCAATCGAAATTTAACTTTGCCCATTTCAACCTAATCATGCATAAATCACATGTTAAATGAAAATATTTTTTATAGAATTAATAAATGAGAAAATTTACTTTCTAATTGGTTACTTTGATATGAGTAAATGTTAATTATTATATGTATTACTCCAATTTATTAATAATAATCACTGCAACTGATCTTATTTATAGTACTGTCACACCAAAATTATTCAAATAAGTGAGAAATTTGTGTATTTATGTATACTGTAAATCTACACATACATTGTCTTCTGTAATGGTACCCATTTCTTCGATTGTCATTATGTCTTCTTCCGCTGTCTTCTATCACAAAAGACATCAATTTTCATAATAATTATGTATGAGTCAGTGCATGGTACACATTTAGAGTTAAATGTTGTAGTGTTTTATTAATAATTTTAAATCAATACTTATCAGTCCAGCTAATAAAATCTTATATATTTACCTTGCTATGAGTAATGACTTCCTTTTCAGATTTTTCTGATGTTGACACAAATTCCTCAAATTCCTTTCATAAATATTTAATACAAACATGGAAGGAAAGCTTATAAATGTTGAATAAGGAAATGAGGAAGGATATTTCAGATATTGATAACAGGACGGGTAAAAGTGTACTTGCCTTATGCGCATTAAAACTAGAATGAAAGGGATAAACCCTGATACTTAATTGACACGATATGTGTTAAGTAGCATGAATTTTTTTTACATTATTTACATACTAACAATTAACTAACCATATCTGTGTTCTTGCAAATTTTCAAATTTATACTGCTAATTCCCTGCTTGAGAATTTTCCCAGAGTTGTTTTTTAATTTGTATGTCCCTCTGGTTGTTTGTTCAGCAATTTCATATGGACCATCCCAATTAAACTCCAACTTTCCTCCTTGTCTTGTCTGCTTGCAGCTGTTGTAGCGCCATATTTTATCTTCAACATTAAAGTCTGGCTTCTTATGAGCATCATACCTTTTCTTTGGTTTTACTTGAGCCTTCTTTATATTCTCCTTGGCTTTAGTATTGATTTCATCAGCCCATTGAAGCATTGATTCCATGTGTTCATCAAGGTCATTTGCTGATGGAATTCTAAAGTGCACATGCCATTAATCCACCATTGTACATTTAAAGCCAATTAGCTATATACACCAGCATTCTTTTTAATACCTTAGGAGTTATTTGCGTCACCTCCTGGAAAATTGTTTTGCTAATCCTCTTCACACTGAAATTAATTGTACTCAATGTTTATGGAATTTAAAAAACTCTAAACTGGACATGAATTGTAAAAATTTACAGTAATGGCAGTGTTATTAAAGTTTCTAAACGTTAACAACCTATTGGTTGCCTAATAAATGTCTTCCCTCAAGGCAGATTACTTTGCAGTTAAGATATATGTGACTGTCTTTAGGAAAACAGGGCTCAAAGCAGCGTGCTTGAATGTTGATAAAAATATCCCATGAAAGGAAATGGTATACATTGGGAATAGCTAAAGCTAAAATGATAAAACTAGAGAGCTCAATATGCCCATTATGTGATGATTACTATTATTATTGTTATTATTACTATTATTATTATTATTATTATTATTGTTATTGTTATTGTTATTATTATTATTATTATTATTATTATTATCATTAGTGTTTTTTTTGTTAGTTTGTTTGTTCGTTTTTTGTTTGTTCATTTGTTTGTTTGTTCGTTTGTTTGTTCGTTTGTTTGTTCATTCATTTGTTCATTCGTTTGTTTGTTCATTCGTTCGTTCATTCATTTGTTCGTTCACTCGCTTATTCATTCATTCATTCATTCATTCATTTATTCACTAATTATTCATTCATTCATTCACTCAATCATTCATTCATTTATTCATTCATTCATTAATGCATGCATTCATTCATTTTATTGTATTTATGCTCATTACTGATTAATGAACAGCATTTTACTCCCTCAATTTATTTAAATCTCAATTTGCTCTTCTTCCAATGAGATCAATTCCGATTCGGTACCATGGACTGTGCACTTCGATAGGATGAAAAGAATGAGCTGGTTTTTCTAGTCGTTTGTTCACACGCTGGCAATCCAAACATGTCTGAATATATGAATCAATATCTTTTATACAGCTATTCCAGTAATATCTGCAAAAGTAAAATATCAGTATGAATAGAACAAACAACCAACCAAACCAAAATTGGTAGTCAGTTAGTCAGTCAATCAATTCATCAACTAGAGCTTAGGGAGCACTGGACCCGCACGCTATAGGACTTTTGGCCTAATATTTTGTGTGATAGCACAAAGGTTGCACTTGGTCCAGTGCTCAACTGTAACTAGCCACAGAATTACATATAATGACATTCGATGTGTTCCAAAAGTATTTTATTGTGTATTGATAGTAGTACGCCAGGCAGGTATTTTATTCCATGAACAAGAAGCAATATATATCCTGTTATTTGCTCAATTTCATGTAATATAGCTAATATGTATATAATATTAAACTAATCTAGGTTTGCAACAGTTTGGACTATGGGGGTCTTTTATCAGTGAGTTTATTAAACATTAAAGACATCACATATAGCCTTGAGGTTGGAAAGGTTGGAATTAAAAAACAAACAAACAAAAGAAAATATGTTCGAGTCCAAAATTATTAATTTACTATTTTGTATTCTATGTGAGATAAAAATATTATTATTCATGGACTAATGAATTGACTTTTCTTGTGATAATCATTATCTCATTCTTTGATACCTTGTAGGTTTTAGAGAACATTCAATATTTTTATCATGCTCATTCTTAAATACTTCATAGATTAGTTACATAGCTTTATAAAAGTGATGTTAGTATGAGTATGTAATAGCACGGGTAACCGTGGTATTTGGGATAAATAGCATGAGTAACCAATTGAAATAGCACGAGGCGAAGATAGTGCTATTTATTGTTTTATCCCTAATACTGCGGTAGCCATGCTATCACTCGCCAGTAGTATACCTCTATCCTTACAAACAAACTTTTCAGCAAAAACTACAGTGTTAGTAAGGTTAATCACCCCACACTTGTGCACTTACCCATATTATTTCACTTTGATAAGTGTACTGTTTCAACAACAACAGTGCTATTTCACACTCCTTGGGCTATTTCAATCGAATGGCGATTTTACCCATACATTTTTGAATGGGCACTTATGTGGTATATTAATATTCAAGTACTAGGCATAACACTAATCTTTTGCAAGGCAATGATATGAAAAAGTGCTACAAAAAAATTGTTCATATGAAGTACTTAATCAGCTACATATAATGCAAGTACAACTGTGGTTGACCACTGACCACATAGCTGAGCTAGCTCAGCCAGTTGCAGCTGGCTGTATTTACAACCTGAAAAACTAAGGCAGTTTTTACCATGTCAGTAGAAATAACAACTAACTCCTAAACTTTAAAATGTGTGCCATAGTATTTTTTTATTTCATTTGTTTAACAAAAATGTTGATGGGGGCCGCCTTGTGCTAGATTTTTCTGTAAATGGTCATAAAAAAAATAGTTAGGCACTTCCACCAGGGACACTACTATACTTAGGCTCTACCAGGGCGAGGGCTGTGGTATCCTGAGTGTAGTGAGGGTGCTACCAAAGGCACCTGAGGAAACAAACTAGGAGTATTGCAAATGTTTGTATTCATGTACAAATGGCAACCTCAAGAAAAAATGGCAACCTCAAGAAAAAATATTCAATTTTGAGTGCAACACAGCCAATAGACTTTCTCATTCACAGCGAAACAGTATTAACTCTGGACTAAATTGTGTTGTACCTTTTAATTAGTTTCATTTTTTGACTTTTCAATAAGCTTACAACAAAATAATGACAACAGGAAGATATAAGTTTGCTAGTTTAAGTTTGAGTAATGTCAAAATACAAAACTCATCTTAGTGTGAAAGCATCTCCTGCAGTATAATTGTCCAAAGTGCGAGAATAAAAATTTCCCATCAATTTTGGCAGAATTGCTTGATCAAAAAGAGTTTTAGCTTGAACAATATTAACTTTCAAAAGTTATCATCAGGATAAATTCTTTCAATATTCAAATCATTTTCATTTTACAAAAATATGATATAAACATGATTTAAAAAATTCTATACATTTTTGGTTTACTGGAACTGACCTGGTAATAGTAGGCATGGTTATGCTTTCATTGAAATTTGCCACTACTTTCTTCCAAGCAAAACGTAGTATCCTTTACAGCATCTATAATCTCATCTTCCCTATGCCAGTATGGGCACAGTATGCATTTAATGTAGTGCTAATATAAAATCCTGATTGAGTCACTTCAAACTTGTGATGAGATATGGATAGATTTTATGTACCTGCACACATCTTCATCCACAATGTGAGTGTGCTTGGGAAAGTATAAGCATTTCAGCTTAACCCTCTGATGTTTGCTATCCAAAATATAAAAATACTTTGAATTTGATCTTTGTCATTCCTTCATTTTATAGTATAGCAGATATGTGTAATATGATTGTTGGATATGAGCTACAAGTATATAACTTCAGATTATGGAGCATGCAATATCAGATTTGGGGCTACCAGTAACTTGACCTTTGAAACTTATAAATCATAATAATTTATGGTAATTTCTTACTTTATCAAACATGATTGTCTTGTTTTTACTGATAAAAGAAGCAATGCAGCAAAAAGCAAATTGAGTTGCCAATTAGCGTATTTTAAAGTAAAATGAGTTACTAACAATTCCGCTAGCAGATATTGTTATAACTGCTTTGAAGAAAAATATTGAATCTTATGCTAGAAATTACATGGCATGAATCAGTTAATCTCGGAGCAATCAAATCTGATTCTTTCTGGTCATTTCTTTGCTTGCACTAAGGTTTCAGGTTACAAAACTGGAATGCTGGAGAGTGAAATATAAATAGCTAAATGTGCTTAACACGCAAGACAAAGTCCGACAAGTACGGTACTTGGCTTTCAATTCACACCATCTGTTGGTCCACAAGTTGTCAGTAGCAAAGACTCTTTTCTCTAGGACAAACTAGATCTATAATTTGTCTGCCGAAAAAGACCAATAGATGATCATGTGAAATCTGCCTTGCAAGCCAATGACCCCAATGCACCTAATAAATACAACACTGGCTACTTGTCATACCAACACAGTCAGATTTCCAACACCTCACCATCCAGTCAGGTCCATCGTACACCAAAA
>WLWD01004200.1_pt1 | contig 26317 bp, 22 predicted proteins | sample 6712731 | NCBI WGS metagenome assembly WLWD01 (sample SAMN12718690, study PRJNA576275) | sponge metagenome | isolation source: marine sponge | host: Mycale hentscheli | place: New Zealand: South Island, Marlborough, Capsize Point | collected 2014-11-01 | reverse complement strand
CATACAAGACAGGCAGGACAGACCAACTAGCAGAGCTATTTTCAAGGTCAGCCTACAAAGAGGGTGAAACAGAACTAAGACAAGACAGAGGGTAGAACAGAAGGGGTGAACAAGGTTAAACATAGAGTAACTTCTTTAGCCCGGTTGCCTTCTCTTTCACACTATGAGCCCGGTTGCCTTCTCTTTCACACTATGTGCCCGGTTGTTTTCTCTTTCACACTATGAGCCCAATTGCCTTCTCTTTCCCCCTATGAGCCCGGTTGCCTTCTCTTTCACACTATGAGCCCGGTTGCCTTCTCTTTCACACTATGAGCCCGGTTGCCTTCTCTTTCACACTATGTGCCCGGTTGCCTTCTCTTTCATACTATATGCCCGGTTGCCTTCTCTTTCACACTATGAGCCCGGTTGCCTTCTCTTTCACACTATGTGCCCGGTTGCCTTCTCTTTCACACTATGAGCCCGGTTGCCTTCTCTTTCACACTATGTGCCCGGTTGCCTTCTCTTTCATACTATGTGCCCGGTTGCCTTCTCTTTCACACTATGAGCCCGGTTGCATTCTCTTTCACACTATGTGCGGTTGCCTTCTATTCACACTATGGAGGCCCCGGTTGCCTTCTCTTTCACACTATGAGCCCGGTTGCCTTCTCTTTCACACTATGTGCCCGGTTGCCTTCTCTTTCACACTATGAGCCCGGTTGCCTTCTCTTTCACACTATGTGCCCGGTTGCCTTCTCTTTCACACTATGTGCCCGGTTGCCTTCTCTTTCACACTATGAGCCCGGTTGCCTTCTCTTTCACACTATGTGCCCGGTTGCCTTCTCTTTCACACTATGAGCCCGGTTGCCTTCTCTTTCATACTATGTGCCCGGTTGCCTTCTCTTTCACACTATGAGCCCGGTTGCCTTCTCTTTCACACTATGTGCCCGGTTGCCTTCTCTTTCACACTATGAGCCCGGTTGCCTTCTCTTTCACACTATGTGCCCGGTTGCCTTCTCTTTCACACTATGAGCCCGGTTGCCTTCTCTTTCACACTATGAGCTCGGTTGTCTTATTTGTAGCATTTCTCAGATTTTTTTGTCAATAAGAATCTTAGCAAACTAAAGAAATAATTTCATGAGAACATTTTATCAGATTACCTTTACCACTTGACCATTGCTGTTCTGCAGCATTGATCTTTGTACAGTCTTCTTCCACTTTAAATGCTGTACAATAACAAGTTAAGTATGACAAGTTCAATACACATTGTCAGATAACACCACCTTAGCATTTTTCAGACCAATAGATAGTTTTAACAGCAACTACACATAGCTACTGGAACATCAAAGACACTGTGGCAATGTATTTGCTAAAGTTATGCATTAACCCTCATAACACTTACATAAAATGTATTTTAATATTTAAATTATATTTAAACTACCCAACATACATAGAATACAAAAATGTACTAAAAACTATTAGTAAACTGAAGTGTGTTGAATAGGTAATACTATAATATTCATTTAAATAGGTTTGTCACATTTTATAAACACAAATACCTTTAGAAGTGGTGTCTGCAGTCACTGCGTCATATTTTTTCTAATATATATAGTACATTATTTGTAACACTGAGTTGATTAAAGTAATGACATACCTCATCAAACCAAACTGTCTGTCTTGAATCTCTAAGTGGAATTATTTTAGTAATATTTGGATCCTTCAGACACTTCATTTTATGAGAGGTTTCGTCTTCCAGTATACATAAATGGAGTGGAGCTTTGTTCAACAGTTTCAATACAGAATCCCATAAATGGTCTGTACATTCGAATCCATATTGAAGTCTTGCATTGTGGTACTTTAGATTATGATTGACTTGTGTTAACATAGAAGTGACAGTATTTCTGATGTGTGCACAGACTACAGAAGTGGGTGTTCTTGGATGAGACTCTCTGTAGAGTGCCACTTTAATATATGTGGCATAGCTAATGATAGTAACTGTGTCCATGTCCTTTCCTACAAGAAATTCAATCTTGTTACGACAAGGACTGTTTTCTTTGATAGTCCAATTTAGTTTTGTGTTTGAAACCAGGCCAATAATAAGAGAAGAGAAGATTCCTAATGGTATGTAGCCACACTTGTATCGATACACGAGAGGAGCCACATCTGCAGAAATAAGAACCCTTTGGAGCTCATCTTTTGTAGCACTTCTCAGAATACTAGGCATAAAGTATGTAATTTCTTCTCTATCTTTTGTTACTGGAAGATGAGCTAAGATATTGTGGTGCTCAAAAAGGGTTACTATCATTTCCATAGAAATTAAATCATCAAGTTTGTTTTCTGTGGCCTTCTTTAAATCAGATATAGTGAATTGGGCATATTTCTTAAAGTTATCTGCAGCAAATGGTCCTACTTTATTAAATATGAATGTGTTTTGTACCAAATATGTTGCAGCATCAAAAACCACCTACAACATAACATTATAAGTAAATGGCATATAAAACACATAGCTTTGAATTATCTTCTGAGCATATTATGCCATCTAAACAATGTCCTGTTATTAAATCACACTACATAGATAAATCACATACAAAACTTTCTCAGGGGTGGTGTTGGATATGATGAGGCCAAGTGGCCACGGCTGCATCAATATTTTAACCAAAAGAGGGCATGTCTACTAATGTCTCTACTCCTTACCAGATCTCGTGGTTGTTGTTGAACATGGGTGGTCAAATTGAGCAGTCAAAATGATTATGGCTAGAATTAAATAGTGAACACCGAGCCTTTTGAACGATTTTAGGAAGCTCTTAACAAGCCTGCTCCTTTACTTACTAATTCAAAGTGATCTTTTGGGAAGACTAACATAGTGCAGGGGTTATTCCAGCATTGTTAACTTGCAATATAACCATTTTTGCACTACGAGGAGTCTTCCCATTTAGTTATTTGCTACAGATACTTGAAAATCTTTGACGAAAATTAAGCTATGACCGCCTCAAAAGGCAGGCATTTTTAAGTTTTAAATATGGTGGATTCAGTTTTTAAAAGTTATTTTTTGTCACTATGGTGTTTGCTTTTTTATGTCCAAGTAATTGTATTTGCTTTACAATACATACAATCTACATAATATAATTATAATATAACAGATTATACTTTTGATATGAACCTACTTATTGTTTATAAAAATCATTTTCTTTGCTTTAAAATGGCTTGTACTGAATTGTTTGGTGTGATTACAGTGGCATTTGAATTACTGGATACTCAGAGCATAGACTAAAATTCTTTGAATCTCGTGATAAACAAAACACGTTTATATAGTCATTTTTAGTAATCATACTCATTACTTGGATAAATGAGTGGGAATCGTTAAGTGCGTGTAGTTATAATGGTTGCACCAATTCGATCTAGCTTCCTACTCTCCTCTGTTCCTTGTGATTCTGTAAGTGACGAATTATAAGATGCTGATGTAGAAACAATAGTATATTTGCATTATGCTGTGTTACATAGAATGCTTGTCGAACAATCAGGGATATAGGAAGCCAATAGTATTGGTGCGGGCACTATAACCATACCACCTTAGTCACATCTACTCATTTATTCAAGTAATGGGTTAGATTAATAAAAAGACACTATACAGTGGTTTCTTTTTATCAAATGAAGGAATTTTTAGTTTATCATCTGTGTATTCAAATACCACAGTAATCACACCAAATAATTCAGAGCAAACCTTTTTTATTATATTATTAAAAGCAAATATTTTTTTATAAATAATCATTGTTCATGTCAAATTAATATTATGTTAAATTATAATTATAGCTGTTATGTGGAGTGTAACTTTATAATATAGTTAATATAGCTACTTGGACATATGAAAAAAATAACTAATTGACTAACAGAAATACTTTAAAAAATGAATTTATTCATAATTAGCTAGAACTTACAAATGCTGGCCTTTTATTTTCTTCAAGTATGTGTAGCAAATAACTGAATGGGAAAACTACTAGTAGTACATGCAAAAATGGCCATTTTGCAAACAAACAATGCAAAGATCTCTGAACCACATTTGATTTTCCAGAAGATCACATTGGAATAGTAAATGAAGGATCAGACTGGTTCAAACTTTCCTAAAAGATATCCCAAAAGGCTTAATATTAGCTATTTAATCCCGGTGGAATTCATTCGACCGCTCAATTTTGATCCCTCAATTTCAACCGCTCAATTGATAACTGCCCAAGTATGCTACAACGACTACCATGAGATCAGGTAAAAAGTAAACAAAATAATTGGCACGCGACCTTTTTGTTAAAATATGGGTGCGGCCATGTCCTCACGACTGCATCCATTTTGACATCCCAGACAATATTACTCACCTTAATGTCACAAATGATTATGTTTTCAAATCCTTTCACTTTGGGATAGTAGAGTAATGAACCAACCTGATAATGAAGAAACCACAGAACCTTATGCAAATCTGTGCCACCAATTCCTAGATTTCCAGCAATTACTTTGCATTCATCTATTGCTATAGTACGTTTATTTTTGGATCGCAACACAATGTTAAATATCAACCATGTGCAAGGAATATGTACTTTACCAAAGTGTTTCTTTATACAGTTTTCAAACTTGGTTTTTGTGGTATTGATTTCTTCTTTAGTACCGCTCCTGTTGTCTACCGGTAAAGTTATATAACCTTCATTAGCATATTCGATTATACCTTTGCGAAAAAATTCAGTCTGCTCGATTTTTTTACGGAGCAGTTTGTCTCTTTGCACATATTGTCTTTCTGAAACTTTATCTTTAAATGTTCCCACAAACATAGCTTTAGAAGAACAACAATTATCACTATTGTGATTTAAATGAGAGCTTTGTACTGCTGATTTATTTTCCTCACTTATAGCTTCCATACAAGCTATGCTAGCCAATGTTTGAAATATAACTTCTTCTAAAGTTACTATGGAATTTTCTTTGTTGGTAGACACTCCTTCTTCATTGGTGGTATATATTTTGTACACCTTATCTAAGGGATCTGTCAGCCTGCTGAAAATAAGGTTCAATGACGGCCCCATCAAGAATCGAGACATTAGATCTAAAAACTCAGTCTGACCTCCATGATCAGTAGTAATCAAATATATGACATCTTCAAGTAAGCATTGTACCTTTTCTGAATCTTCAATGGCTGTTGCTTGTTCATACGTAGGATAAACTTCAGCAATACTTGTAAAAGTGGTGTCTTCTTTCATTTCTACTGTTTCTGTTATATCTTGCAAACTTTCAGCATTATTTGATGAAGTTTCATTCACAACAAGGTCACTTGAGGCATGTATTTCTACTTTCTCCAAAGATAATTTATTAATACTTGGATCTATATTCTCTGATGACTGGAATGATTTGATTTGAAAAGAGGATGTTATATCTGTAACAATAATATTAATACAATTAAAAAACTCATTTGTTGTCAGAACTAAATGTTCTATTTATGCAGTTAATTATAATGATTACTATCATTAAAGAACTTCATTCTGAAGCCTTACCCAAGAATTTTATATGGTCTACATTTTTCTAGTGATTGTATAAACAAAAAACATAATATTTTGGTTTGTTAAAAAAAATGTAAATTGTATTGGTTGTTTACTGTGAAAATACAATTGTAGTATTGTTTATAAATTCTGCCAAATTTACAATTATTATTTAGACCCATAAATGTTATATTTAGCAACATAATCATATCCAAGTATGACTTATGCATTTCTGACCTTACCATTTATAGATTGATATATTATACCATTGAGAAAAGTAGTCTCCCCCACTAGATTTTTCTCATTCCATTGTCCTTTGTTCACAAATCCAACAGATTTTTTAATGCTCTGAATGAAGAGTTGTTTTCTGTCTGCTACTCCAGTACTTGGTAGTTCATGTTCCATTTTAGCTTCAATAAAGTTAATGAATTCTCCAAGTAGTCGACGTAGAGTGGAACTTTTTCCTGAACGAGGTAAACCAACAAAATTTAAGCGTGCTACAAAAATATCTACACAAGCTTGATTCTTTATGGCTTCTTCGCAGGCATTTTCAATTTCTTTTTCTGTAACTACAAAGATTACAAATTATAATATTTATAATATCCTGTACATTATCTATTCATTAGATCCCATTGCTATATTGTAACTTGGTGTACTAACTTGGTAAATTTGCACTATTTTTTTTTTGCTTTTAGGCATAAAAATAATGTGCATACTATTTGACTAAGGGTATAGCTACTTTTTAGTTTAGTTTAAAAGTACAGCTTATCTTGCTGTAAATAATGTGATAATGGGGTTTACAGCTATAATAAGGATGTTGGCTACAGCTACAATGAAATTCAATTGTTTATGAGTTTTTCCTGTTCTTGTTGTGTTTTATTTAGGGATCATATTGTTCTCCATTTACTTTTCTCACTTCCATTTTGAATTTTTTAAGCCAATGATTAAATTGTTTCTGGAATTGGATGATCTAAAATGTTTCCTACACTTTTGCTAGGATGTAAGTTGTGGCTTCCATCCAAGTATGACAACTCATTTAGTATTCTTAGGAACATTCTTTAGAGACACAACGTTCTTATTTCTTATTCTGAGTTAAGATAAGTCAGTTTTGGGGGCCCAGTAGCTTGTACATACCTTATCACCTTCAAAATGACTTAAACTAGAGTCATGTACTTCATTAACTGGTGAAGGATGATCACAACCTTCAGTTTCCTGAGCAATATCCACAATATTCTCACTGAAATAGTTTGCTTGACACTGCTATCTCTGCGAAAATGCTGGTAAACAAAGTTGCGTAAACGAGATCTAAAATGGTTAGAGCGTGTGCATAGCTACCGGTAAATTTAGTGCACGCAAGCCCATAGCAATGTAACAATGCGATTATGCTCTATTACATAATATACTAAATTAAAAAATCTAAACCCTCAAAACAGTGAAAAGATTAACACTCATAATTGCTTTTTATTGTTGCATATTTTTATTATTCTGTTGTTTGTGTATAATAATTGCACTGTATAACACATTATAATACATATAAAGTTAGCATGCGGTAATTATTAAAGACTTTAAAGTTATGTTTTTTGGCAAAAAACAACCAAAGAGTTAGAAAAGAAGAATAATCAACTAGATAAGCATCTTATTCAATTATAACAAAGAAAATGTTGGTGATAAATCTCAAATAACCTCAACTGTTTACTATAATACTATAATTAATAATGGTCAAGCAAAAAAATTCTACATTTAGCTATTTGGCAAAGGCAGATAAAATTGTAAAACAAGTCAATGAAAGATGATAATTATAAAGCACTTAGATTATTCTAGCAGCAATACTTTAATATAGTGTGGTAACATTTTTACTGTAGTTTAAGTGCAAAAAAAACAAACATCAAATAATCCATTGATTAATAAAGGCATCCGTGCATCACCCTAGACCCCATTCATTTGTATTTTTTTGACACTACATGAACTAATTTGACAGTTTCTTAAATATTTAAGTACAATTAATTCATTATATTTACATAATATTGCTAGCTATCAATGGTAACTCGCTTGCTTCACCAGTGTACTAATGACATTACTCAGAATCAAAACATTTCGTTATGTTTCAAAGATCAAACTGAGATATAATGTATAATTATAAATGTATTATTCTACTCACATCTTTATAATACCTAATACACTAAATCATGTCAACAACTTGTAATTATTATATTACCTTTCAGTAGTTTCTTTGCTATCAGTCTATCTTTATTTCTCAACTCTGAAGAATTTATAATTTCAGATGCTTTCCATTTTGTGGAGAAGGGTACTTTTTCTATATATAAAATGTAATTATGCCTTAGTTAAATTTTATTCTACAAATTTAATAAAGAATGTACGTGAACTAATTATTTATTAGTTATAGCTATCACTTCTATAGCACTATTCTATTTCCACATTCCAAAGTATAAAAAACTCAATTTAACAATGTAAACTCAAAAGAACATTCAAATGATTAATTCAATAATTTAAATCAAAGTATTACACGTTACATTGTAAAGGCAATTATAAAATTCGTACAGTTTAAGCTTTTCACATTAACAGCAGTAAAATCATGTCTTAGGCTAAAAATTATTCAACTCATGGAATAATAAATAAAGTAACACAAGTAAATTATGTGAATTATTTTCTCATGCATTGAAATGATTCAGTGAATAAATCAACACACATGCCATTGGACTATAGTATGAAAATGTTAATTTAATAATCATGTATTTGTAGATGATATTTTGTTTGATGATTGACAGTACCTTACTTGATGTCTGTAAAGACTATAAAAACACTTGTTTGTTTTTAGAATGTTTTGTGAGTTGGAAACACAAACAGTAGTGATCTTAAATTGTAAATAATATTAATGGACTGTCGTTTCTTGAGAAACTGTCAATGTCAAATGTGCTTGGACAAATGGTACTACCCAATTATGGAATATCAGCTATTTTTCTATTTTGGTAACAGAATTCATCAAAAATATGTATAGCTAATGTATTGAAATGTGAGAATAAAATTTTATTTTCTTTATGTAATGACTAATATAATGTATTAGTATAAACAATAAATGAGGCAATATTTACAAAATGGAACTACAAATCAATTATACCGCCGTTAAAAGGAATTTATCTTATAAAAATTAGTAAACTCACCAATTCTTAATATTGTAGTATCTGAGAGGAAATGACCGTGCTGATCAAATCCTCCAAATAGCACTACTTCAGTGAGTTCAGAAGAAATAATAAAAGCAGCTGCATAGTGACAATGTCTAGGCTGTGGCAGTTTGACTATCTGAAGTGGCAAATATTGAACAAATTAAATGATTAGTAAATGTTTTTACTTAGTTGTTCAGTATGATAAAAAATGCACTTCAATATTTATTGCACAATGATTAAGAATAATCATTTACTAATGAGACTACAGATTTACAACTATAGGTTACATAAGATGGTGGTCAAAAATAAATAACACATAAAATTTTCCTAACATGGTAGGAATTGATGTAGTTATAATTTCTTACAACAAAAATAGCATTAGAGCATTAACCGATTAACCCCGATTGACGCTTACATGCAGCTAAATTGGAAAAATCTGCAGCACTAATGAATTGCAGTGTATTATTACATATCAATCTAATCAATTTTCAATGAAGATGAAGACGAAAATATTTTCTAATATTTTCAAAGTGCCAGTGTTCACTGTGAGAACACTATTCAATGACTGAGTTTAATCCTACATGTGAGCTACTTGTATGAATCACTCCTCACCTATATAATATATTCATGTATAATTATTGTTAACGATATAACAATTTTTTGCTGTCACCGGCAGTTAACCATTGTCTGCTTTTGCTGAGTGGTTAGAGAGAAACATGTGAAAAAAATGAATAAGAGAAGGCTATGAAAACAATTATTAATTGATAAATTGGCAGAGTAAAAAATTCCTAAAATTTGAAAACATCTTTAAAATCATATAGAAAATTTTATGTCTGTTTATGAAGACAATATTCATAGCAGTATTTCTTAACAGTATAAATACACAACTTTTCATTTTGGTTGCAATTTTGTGATGTAATCTAATGGCTGAAATACTAGTGTGTTGCAAATAGTTTAATGTTAATTTATTGTTGACGTTAAACAATAATTAATAATGTATTTGTAATATAAAACAGCCATACAATTACTTAACCGGTTCACTGCAGTAACTCCTGCACAGCGATTAGAAGTATCACCTCACGAAAATCGTTTTTATTCTCATCTATGTTGCCTCCACTTGAATGCTGTTTAGCCTCACAAACTCCTTACGGTGGTATCTCTAAGGCTACAATGCTAACATTGAGGTAGCTTCCGTAGTTCGAGTTTTGACTTACTTCAAAATGGTGATTGGGTGGTCAATAATTGAAAATATTGAAATATTTGTATTAGTGTTGTAGACCTGGATTAATAGCCATTTCGGTATTATAGATGGTGAATCTAGTAAACCAAAAGATGCAGAAAATGTTTATGCCAACTGAAACCATTCAACAATAAAGATAGAGATGCTCTTTAAAGGAATGCAGGTATGTGACTACAGCTTTAGGAAACATAGCAGTTATGAAGATCTGCATGAGGAAAAAGTAGTTATACTGAAGTCAAAATTAGCTGCACACAGTTTAGTATCATATATGGAAAAAATTCTAGAATATGTCCAATCACTGATAACATCTCACTATTAATGACGTATGTGTATGTTTACATGTACATGTTACTATTCCTAAATATGTACAGTTACAGGTAACATCTCACTATTAATAGACATAATGTGTCTACACATGTACATGCCATTTTTTCTAGGGAAAGTGCTTAGCCTATACTTCATGATAATTAAACTACTAGTGGTAGCTAACAAAAAATAAAGTTAACTGAAATGAAACAAGTAAATCAATTAGTAATTAAAATATAAATGTAATTACAATCTTAATTCATTTATATACGATTAAATGTATGTGACCGTCTATAGGAAAACCGGGCAAAACGCGGCACCCTTCGAAATTTTTTTTTGCACTTATGAAGTTGTCGGCATCCAGATATTGAGCTCTCCAAGTTTTATCATCGTAGCTTAAGTCGTTCCCGCTATAATAGACCTAACCGTTCCCTTCCGTCCGCTTAAAACAATACATTTTTAAGAAATCGATCAATCTTTTCTCGATATTTACGCATGCCGCGTTGAGCCCGGTTATCCCGTAGACGGTCACATATATGAAAATATTCAAACCAATTCATCAATACAAATGTTTTTATTACTAAAACATCCTGAATCAAGTTAAAAGTTATATAACACCACACAAATTGTACAAATCCAGTAAATTAAACAGCTAAGTTAAGTAAAAAATAATAATTAGATTACTGGTACAGAAACATGGCAGTAAAAGTTCATTTTAACTGACATCAACTAGCTGCTAAGAAATTGTTTGGTAATGATACATAATGCAGTCCACAAGCCAGTGGTCCAATCAATGCAGATAAGGAATTGCTACATGGAGTACATTCCATTGAAGACTTTTAAACTGCAACTTTTTTTTTATCGTTTGCAAGGTGTACATGAAACTTTGAGCACCTTTAGATTTTGTAATTACACTGTCTGTATTAGTGTAGCTCTCCTTCTTTCTAACAATATAAATCTAGTGTCTCTTTTCTGAACCTTGCAATAGAAGTAATTCAGAGGATTCAATAGCTTTAGAATAATGGCTGTAGTAAATTTGAGCAGAATTTTTCTTGCCTACACAGAGAGTTGTGATTTTTATATCATTCTGTAGCATTATAAATGCTCTACAACATATATACTATAAAATTTTTACTATCAGACGAGCTTGCCACAATACTCTAGAAATCTAACAATTATAAGCTTGAAGAGACAGACTTGTCAAAATGTCATAGTTGAGGATGAGCAGCATAGTATATGTATTCTTCAAGTGATAAAAAATCAGACATGATTGTTTTGCTTTAGATAACTCTAATGTTGGCTGTTCTTGACATTTTCTCATTCATTACTTCTATAGCTCCTAAACATTCACTGATATGTATCCTCAGAAGTATTCATGCAGTTCTCATATATTTTCCTCAAAATTTTAGGCTACATTGAGCATATTTTGAATGTAGCAGCAAGACCCTCTCATAGTAATTTTTGATAAATCACAGCAATCTTTGGGAGGGAAAATAATTCTACCCAAATTTAATACAGCCATTATTCTAAAGCCATTTTAAGAGATCTCAAGAATCACTTTTGCCACGAGCTTCCGGAAAGTTTCTTAGATGACAGACTTATTTTGTGAGCAGATTTGTAACATTGTAAGCCAAGATGTGCACTTTTGGCAGAAAGCGTGAAATTTTGTATTTAAGTATATTTTTATATGCTGAATCCAAAAAAAAGGGAAGCAAGTGATACGAGGTGTGCAACTTGATGAAAATTAAGAAATTTGGTGGATGATGTTGACGAATGCATAAAAATAAAAATAAATGTTTTTAATTTTTGTGAGTGTTTGTATTATTGCTATATTAGTTATTTACATTGAGATTTGTCCTTCCATTCCTCCTGGTGGAGTGGGTGGGCATAGGAATGTGTTCATTGATACTAAATTGCAGTAGACACATTTAAAATAGCAATCTATTCTTACACATCACATGATTCAGCTAGCCATGTGGTGATGTTCCCTTACTTGTAACTCAAAAGGCAAGATGTCTAAGACAGCAAGGTTGTTATCTGACTGTACTGCTGAAGTGAAAAACATAGATTGCTCTCTCTGTGTTCTTTGTCAGCAACCATCACCTGGCCATCTCATAGACCCATGTAATGATAGAAGTCATGAGAAACCAAAGGGATACAGAACATTAGCTAATAACCTAGAGGAACTGCATAGTCTGAATGCCCTTCCCTTGAACATTGATGTATCCAGGTTGGATGATGGATCTGGAATAGAAGAAACACTGACTACAAATTTTGCGAAGTGGCACAAATCATGTTTGGTTCTCTGTAGTAGGTCTCAAATAGATCATGTCTAAGGAGAAAGAGCAATCTGCTACAGTCACCAGTTCACCTGTCAAATCTCGACTAAGATCTAGTTTTGCTATGCCAAGTGTGAATGATGAAAATCAGCTAATGTGCTTTTTTGTGATCAAATTACTGATGATGATGATAGGCATAGAGCAGCAACACAAAATTTTGATATGCAGGTCCGCAAGATGGTTACTGAACTGGGAGACACTAAGCTTCTTGCTAAAATGTCATGTGGAGATATGACAGCATTGGATGTTGTGCACCACAAGAAGTGCTATACTGCCCTGTACACACGGCATAGATCTCTTTCAAGGAAAAGCCAGTCAAATGTTAACAATGAAATGAAACTAGAATCAGTTGCTTTTGCAGAGTTGGTATTATACATGGAAGAATGTCAGCAAAAAACCCAACCTACTGGAAGCATATTTAAATTGTCTGAATTGGTAAGCTATATACTCAGCGTCTTAAACAACTTGGAGCTGATTTGTCAACTAGGATACATCCAACCAGACTGAAAGAGAGATTTCTCACTAAAATGCCCAATCTAGAAACTAACAAGAGCAACTATGAAGTGGTACTCACATTCAAGGAAGATGTAGGCACAGCATTACTCCTAGCATGCCAACATGATGATGACGGTGATGCCATAGTGTTGATGAGAGCAGCAAACATTGTTAGAAAATATATTCTGCAAATGAATTATCACTTCAATGGTTCACTTGATGACGACCAGTACGACATTTTACCTCAGTCATTGATTGCTCTTGTACAAATGATTCTTGGTGGCTCTAATATGCAGAAACAAACTGAAAACTGCAACACCATCAGAGGTGCAGTTTCATCACTGACCCAATTACTTGTCTTCAATATGTGAAAAGATCTAGAAATGGTTTAGGAAGTCATCATAATCCTGATCGTGAAACTCTCTTACCACTTTACCTGGGTCTTCTTATTCATGGTAAGACAAGAAAGAGGGAACTTGTGGATGTACTTTTCAACCATGGTCTGTCGGTGTCCTACGATCGCATCCTTCAACTGTCCACTGACTTTGGAAATGCAGTCATAGACTTGTTTGAGAAAGATGGACTTGTTTTTCCAACCAATTTTCAACATGGCCTCTTCACAACTGGAAATCTGGATAACATTGACCATGATCCTACATCAACTCGTACTGCTTTTCATGGAACAGCAATTTCACTGACTCAGCATTACTCACAAGTAAATTCTGGTAATGTTGAAAGGAGTGTAGCTCACAGGCTTTCTTGTATAGGACAAAATTCCACAAAAAGCAAATTGAAATCTTTACCAGAGACGTACACTCTTGTACAACCTGCAGCTTTTCCCAGTGAAAATCCTCTCCCTTCACCAACTGTAGCACCTATGGTTCCAGGGAATGGAATAATATGTCAGAACGATGCTCACACTGCATGGCTCAACAAAGTGAGTGATCTCATACAGAAGGAAGAAACAGACGGCAAGGATAACCTTTCGTGGTCTGCTCATTTTGCCAGTTTACAGAGTATCTTGTTCACCAGCAATTACTGGACTTCTTCCACTCTTCCGAGATAGTGCACATTCCGTATCAATGGTCAAGCATGGCATGAATTTAATTCAGAGGGCTACTGAGCATGTTAATCATGGCCAGGTACCAGCCATTACTGCCATTATATGCCATTGCCAAGAAGATACAATGGACCTGGCCAATAATGTATGGTGAGAGCAAGTTTGTAGAATGTTAGGTGGACTTCACATTGAGATGTCCTTTCTCAGACTCATTGGAGACTGGTTGGCTGGTAGTGGATGGGCGGAGGCAATTACTGCCGCTAATGTCACCACTGAAGGAAGAGTGGATGGTCTATTGAAGGGCTCACATGTTACCAGAGGTCAATGGGCACATCAAGTTTCAGCAGCAGCTCTGTATGTTTTACAAAAACGTGCTTATGCTGCATACAAGGAAGAGCAGACATCAGAGGACACTCTTGATTTTGATGACTGGAAAGATCCCGAGGGCTACTATTTTTACACGCTTTTTCTGGCTGTGACACAGTCTCAGCATTTAGTGGGATTGGTAAAAGAACTGCATGGGAATATGGCAGTCTGCAGAAGTCTTTCAGACACTTTTCTGCAAACTTTCTAATTCTCCACACCAAATAACTGATACTGAAATGAACATTTTGGAAAGGTTTGTCGTACTGTTGTACAAGCATACATCACCTTTGCAGAGTGTCAACGAGGCACGAAAATTTTTTTGTTAGTAGCAATCGACAGATAGAAAATATTCCCCCAACCAGAGTTGCATTATTTCAGCATGCCAAACGTGCGTTATTTCAGGCAGGACACATGTGGGGCAAAACTCTTGTGGTAAGTCACAAAGTGCCTTCTCCTACAGATTGGGGTTGGTTGAAAGAAGGAGATACCTGGGTACCAAAATGGAGCACACTGCCTGAAGCATCAAAAGCTTGTCGTGAACTTGTGAAATGAACCTGTAAGAACAACAACTATACTGGCAGGTGCAAATGCTATAAAACGAACTTACCATGTACACAGCTGTGCTCTTGTGGTGGGCAATGTGCATAATACAGTTAAAAATAAATTTAAGTTCATTTTTTGGTTTCATATGCTATAGTTACACAATATAAACTGTTAATATTGATTATATTCAACTATATTCTGTCCATATCATATACATATATTTAAACCAACAAATTTAAATACTGAAAATATGGTATTAGGTGGAGAAATCCCAAAAATGTTTAATGATAATTTAGGTAATTAAATTTGATAATAAATTAATGTTCAGCTCGATTTTTCCACAGGTTACATTATCAGTATGACTTGCTTCCCTTTATTTTTGGATTCAGCATATTTTAAAGCCCCCTTGTACCAATTTTCACGCTTTCTGCCGAAAGTGCACATCTTTTTCACAAATCTGCCTCACTCAGACAGTGTAAATATAAAACCTCGAAGTGCTCAGAATTTAACCTACACCTTGCAAAAGATAAAGAAAAGTTGAGGTTACAAATTGTACAATGGAATGTACTCATGTAGTACTTGCTGCATGTGCATTAAATGTATTGTTTTTGAACTGCTGGATTGTGGACTGAATGAAATAATTTGATTTCATACATGAAATTATGTAATAATGATAAAGCGATTAGACAAACAACTTAATATACTTAATTAGATCTATGAAAAGTATAACTTAACTTAAATTATTTAATTAGTTATAGAAATAGAATTGACTGAAATACTCAAAGTTCTTTACAGGTGAACTTTTAACAACCAATTATCAGGGAATCATACATGATCCAATAATAATTATTATTAAGAACTACTAAAGTAATTTTTGTTTAAGCAATAAACATTATTTTTTCTTTTAAATATTATTCCTTATGTGCACCAGTTAAGTTTATTTACTTCTACATAGCTATTATTATTTGAGCTATGCTATAATGATATGATCTTACCTGTTGCCAACTCTGTGCTCGTACATCAAGACACCAAACATCACTTAAAGCCTTGCCATCAAATCCACCAGCTATTAACAACTGTGGATTGTTGTTGTTATAGTCAAGACAAACAGTGGCATGACGACTTCTTGGAGATGGTTGTGGTGCTCCACGTACAAGTTTTGTAAAATACTATTAGTACGAGATTATAATGTACAATCAAACAAATACTTTACAATATTATTAGATGAACTGAAACATTTCTTCATGCCTAATTAAATATAATAACTATATTCAAAAGCGTCAGCTGCATTTTAAAAGCCTATCAATTATGTTAGTAACATGTACTTGTGCAGACTTTATTTTCACTCGTCTCTGGCTCTTGAAAATAAAGTAGCCAGGTCATGAAATATTTCGCTATATGAGATAATGCACCACAACATGCACTAATAGATTTTTCTCAAGTATTTTATACCTCTTTCCTACGTAAACAACCCTCTTTCAGAGCTTGTAAGGGGGCCTCTAAGTTGTCTACCGTGAACTAGTTTCATAGGGTGAGAAAAGTGTAGCAGCATGTGGAGTAGCTCTACATGCAATAAGACAATATTTAAGGAACCTGTCCCACTCCCTAGGCCCTTCCTCGAGCTTCCTCAGCATATTCTTAAGACAACCATGGCACCTCTCTAATACCCATTTGTCTGGGGATGGTATGCAGCAGTCCTTAGCTGCTTTATATTCAGCAAACTACACAAAGTACTAGTCACTTTACCCACAGAAACTTGGTCTAACCTATCTTCTCACTCAACAATTAACTTCTGTCTTCTTTTACACATGCAGTCACTGATTACTGACTCTCTTGATATAAAGAGCATTGATAAGGTGTTTGTAATCGCATAAAGCCTAACAATGTACTACAGAACCTGTTGTAATATACACAAGTATTGTACATTTAACTATGTATGCATATTATGGGTGTCATATATACTCGCATGGCCTGTGATTTAGTAGGTCCCTTGCTTAGGACACAGGCAGGGTTCAGATACATATTAACAGTCATGTGTTTAGTGACAAGGTACCCTTTTGCCATACCCTTGAAACGAATAGATGCTAGAACAGTTGCAGAAGGTTTAATGGAAGTGTTCTCTTGTACTGGTATCCCAGTTGAATTGCTTCATGATCAAGGATAGATATAGTGGGGGTCTTTTGCAAGAGAACTCGTTTGCTTTGAGCTCTCCCACCCTTCTGACGCTCAGCACATGCAGCACAATATTCGTGTTCAGGGGGCGTAAAGTCCTGAGCTCAATTAGGGATGTGGCCCGAAGTGAGGACCACAAGGGGTGAAGGACCAGGAGATCAGGGCCTAATGGCGCCAGGAAAGCAAAGTTACTATTCGCCTCGCGACTACTTTCACTATGTCCCAAAAACGCGCACTCCCTACAGTGTCTTATAAGGTTTAGGTTATCTGATCACAAAAGAGTACATACGTCTACAGAACATTATAAGGAAAGGGATGATATAATTTACGTGTGGGTTTAATGTTCGTGAATATGATTTGCGTGACGACCAATAGGTAAGTTGATTTATAATGTGTGTGCTAAGGTAAGCTAATGATTGTTGATTTGTGTTGATAGTGTAAGTGATAATTGTTATTGTAGATTGTTCTCCTGTGGCTGACTTGTTTGGTCCTCCACTGTTGTGGAGCGACCCGAACAGACTGGGGGGGGCGAGGGGTTGGAAGGCTCAGCGTCTTCCATGAAAGGAATTAAGTGAACTGTGGCCCTCTGCAACTTCCTGCCATTGCATAGCACCTCCACGACCCGCGTGATGCCGTCATCCCCGGGAAGGGTTCTTGTGATTCTGGCCAAGGGCCACTGCCTGTAAGACAAAGAGTCCTCCCGAAGAAATACAACGTCTCCTGTCTTGAACTGTCTAGGTCGCTTATTCCAGACATGTCTCTGTTGTAAAGACTGTAAGTATGATGTCTTCCACTGGTGCCAGAATTCTTGTGACAGACGTTGTGTCAATTGCCACCTCCGAAGTTTTGACAGTTTTGATTGTGATGCTTGCAGGGTGGGTGGGGCTACCATGGGTCGTCCTATGAGGAAGTGCCCAGGTGTTAGAGCCAGATCATCTGGATCTGTTGATTCAAGTGGAGTGATGGGGCGTGAATTCAGCACAGCTTCAATTTCCACTAGTATGCTTGAGAGTTCGTCCGTCCGCAGAAGGTGTGACTGAATGAGTTTCCGCATCAGCCGCTTCATGTTTTTCACGGCTGCTTCCCATAGTCCTCCCATGTGTGGAGTCCTTGGTGGGATGAAATTCTATTGAAGGTTGTTGATTGAAGTGCGAGATTGCTCCTTTTGATGATAGTAGCAGTTGTCGGATGCGTTGAAATTCGTTATTGGCTTCCACGAAGTTCGTGCCGTTGTCCGAGAAGATTTCCGATGGGGTGCCTCGTCTTGAGCAGAACCTTCTGAGGGCAGCCATGAACTCCTCTGTAGTGAGGTCCAGACAGAGTTCTATGTGTACTGCCTTTGTTGTTAGGCAGATGAAGATGCAGGCATACGATTTCACCATGACTGGCTTGCGAGTGTGACCTCTCCTTGTGATGAAGGGTCCCGCGAAATGGACGCCTGTGAATGAGAAGGGTGGGGCTGGAGTCGTCCTGACTGAAGGTAAGAGTCCCATGGTTTGATGGACTCCTCTGTCATATGCCCTTTGACATCGAGGACACTGGCGACTTAGTCCCTTGAGGTAATTCTTGAGTCCTGGGAAGTGATAGTTGTTGTTGATAATTGATAGGAGAGTGTTGACTCCTGGATGTAAATATTGGATGTGCAGACTTGATAGTAAGAGTTTGGTCAGAGATGATCGAAGTGATAACGCAATCAGCTTCAGTGGTTGCCTTCAGTCCCTGAAGTCTCTGATCCTGGTTGAGAGAAGCAATGGTCCTGCGTTGTCTCTGGTGATTTGATATTTCCGAAGGGCGTGTCCTTTTGGAAGGGGTGTGTCCCATTCGACTGCCTTGAAGGCCTCTGGAAAATATTCCATCTGCTCAAGTGAGAAGAGCTGATTCTTGGTAGTGTTTACTTCCTCTGTTTGAAGGTGAGAAGTTTTGCGCCTTTGTTCGGCTGATAATTTGGAGTTGTCTATAAACCTCTTGCACCAGGAGACGACTCTGATCATGTGATCAAAGCTTGAGAAGTCGTCCCATAACTTCCTGTTTGTGGAAGCTGGTGCCGAGAGAATTGCCACCTTGATCTCGGGGATGTTTTCTGGTAGCTGGAATTGAGGTGTTGGCCATAATTGTTGTGGCTGCTTGATCCAGGGCGGACCTTCCAACCATAAGTCTGACTTGACTAAGACGTCTGCTGGGATGCCTCTACTGAGCATGTCTGCTGGATTGAAGGCTGATGATACATGTCGCCATTGAGCGTTGGGGATGAGTTGATTGATGTTTTGCACTCTGTTGGCAACGAAGGTATTGAGTGCATTGGGCGATTTTCGAAGCCAACAGAGTACAATGGACGAATCGCTCCAAGCGATTATGGATTGAATGTCCAATAGTTTCGAACAGTAGTTCAGGAGTTTGGCCAGCATGTAAGCTGCGGTGAGCTCAGCTCTGGGGATTGTAAGTCCCTTGATCGGAATGACTCTGGCCTTGGATATGATTATGGAAGTCGCTGACATACCATTGCTATGTGTTAGCTTCAGGTAGACGACTGCTCCATATGCCTCCTGTGACGCGTTGGCGAATCCATGTAGTGACTGACTGACTACATCTGACTTGGAGGAATACCTGCAAGGTATTGGGTGTGAAGTGATTGTATCCATTTGTGCTAACCATTGTTTCCATGAATCTATCACCTGATCTGTGGGCGTGGCATCCCATCCCAGTTGAAGTTGCCAGAGTCTGCGAAGTAGGACTTTGCCCACAATGGTAACTGGGCAAAAGAACCCAAGAACATCGTAGACTTTTCCTAAGTTGGAGGCGATGGTTCGTCTGGTGACGCATTGATCGGCAGAAACTTTCAGTGTAGCAATGGTGAAATTGTCGGAGGAAATATCCCAATGTAGACCTAGAGCCTTGATTGGCTTGTCAGTAGGTGCTATTAGGAGATTCTCCGTTTCGATGATGTCAGTTGGGATGGTTGATTTGAAGCTGTCATTGCTCGATCGCTACTTGCGCAGAGTCATGCCTACTATGTTGAGCAAGTCACAAAGTTCTGTTCTGATCCGAACAGCTTCTGCCACAGTGGACGCTCCTGATAGGTAATCATCCACGTAAAAGGAGGTAAGTATGGCTTTACTTGCTGTTGGATGTGACTCAGCATGTGTCTCGGCTAAGTGTCTGATGACTTGTGTGGCTAAGTAGGGTGAGCAGCGAACTCCAAAGGTGAGTCGATTCTTCCTCAGATCCTTGATTGTGCCATGGTCATCCCTCCAAAGGAAACGGTGATAATCCTTTTCCTCGGGATGGAGCTTGACCTCTCTGAACATCTTGCTGATGTCGGCAGAGAACCCAATAGTGTGAGTCATGAACCTCAGCAAGACGTCAGATAGCAAAGGATAGAGGTTAGGGCCTTGTTGAAGAGTGTCGTTGAGCGAAGTTCCGCTACTGGATGGAGCAGAGGCGTCAAACACAGGCCGTACCTTTGTGGTGGTGGACGATTGTTTGAAAACACCATGAACTGGAAGGTAACAATGAGGTGACGTCATTTGTTGTGTCGGAACCTCTTCAGCATGCTGTAGGTAAACATACTCAGAAAGCGCAGCATTGAACTCTGCTGACTTCCCTTTCCTGTTCAGTGATCGCTCGTTCTGGAGATAACGACGCATGGCCAGATTTCGAGAGCTGCCAAGAGCGGGTGGATTGCTGACTCTGGGCAGTTTCACGATGTATCTGCCATCGGTATCGATCTTGTGGGTGTCCAAGAATGCTGAGTGACTTCTTCGTCTTCGGGACACAAGTGTGAGAGCTCTGGAGTACGATCCAGTTCCCACTTGAAGGACAAGTCCTGATGAAGGTTATCTTCAGATGTGTGTATCTGAAGCACAGATGAGTTGTTGGGTGAATGATCTAATGGTCCAGTGACGGTCCATCCGAAAATGGTGGGTTGGGCTGCTATGTCGGAGTTAGTACCTTTGGTTATGGAGCCGACCACACATTTGTTATAGTCGACACCTCCAATTAGCATGTCCAACTGCCCCGCCAAATTCGGGATCTGCTAGTGGAAGTCCTTGTAGATGGGCTTCTGCTTTGATGTGCTCTATATTTGATGGTATTGGAGTTGCTGGTAAGTTCTTGACCACATTGAACTTGGTCGTTATGCTTTTGGTTTCATCAAGATTGGATTGTAGGGTCAACTCGACGAAGTGCTTGCTGATTCTACCGCCACAAGCGCCTGTGATTTTTAGACGTCGTGGAAGTCTCTTGAGGTGAAGTCGAGAAGCTAATTTCTCTGTGATGAGAGAGGAGGATGCTCCTGTGTCCAGAGCTGCTCTGACAAGACTCTCTCTGTCTCCGTGGATGGCCTTTGTTATGACCGTATGCAAGAATGAAACTTGCGGAGGCGTTTGTTGATCAGCTACTGGGGCTGATTTTCTCGACTGATCTCCACAGCCATGAAGCTGGGAGCGGAAGCCGGAGCTGATGAGTTTGATGATTGATTGTTTGAGAAGCGATGGAGGAGAGTATTGTGTCTCCCATTGCACTCCTTACAGGTGAAGGTAGAGGAACACTCTGGGGTTGTATGATTTAGACCTAGACAGTTGACGCATCCCTTCTTGTCCTTCATGTATTTGTGCCGGCGTGCTGGGTCATATCCCAGGAAAACCGGGCACCTGAACAATTTGTGTTGCTCCTTGCACAGAGCGCACACTGTTGAACTGATCTTGGAGGCAGCTGATGGTGCCTTTCTGGATGACGAACTCTGAGCGAATGGTTGATCATCCAGTGTGAGTGATTGGATGTTGTTCTCTAACGGTTCTAAGAACGCTGTGATATCTGCTAGAGAGGGAATGTCGGACACTGTCTTGTAAAATTTGGTCCACTCTTCCCTTAGATTGTGGTCAAAGTTCTCAAGAGCCAATGATGCGGCAAATTGAGATATGTCCACGCACTTGAGCTCCTGCATAGCCTGCAACGGAAGTATGTATTTCTCCCGATAGCGAGCGAAGCCCTGTTGGTTGAAAGAGATGGTCTCTTTCGAAGTCATTATGAGATGAGGAAATACCTTCTTGGCTGAGCCAAAACACTGTACCAAAGCTTTGATGGCCTTTTGATAACCATCTTCAGCAGTGGCATGAGATTTGACAATCTGTTCGGCCTCAGGACTCTTCATTGCTTTGATCAGAAAGCAAGCTTTCTCTCGGTGTGAAAAATCATCGCCTGCCCTGTCCAAAGCTGAGGTGAAGAGCTGGTGAAAGTGATGCCAATCCAGCGGATGACCTGAGAAATCTGGAAGATTCAGTCTGAGTTTGCTGCTTCTGGATGGCCTGGGTGCCTCTGACGTAGATGTGTCAGCGGCTGAACTGTCTCTTGTCTCTCCTTGAACCTCGGGAATTGTTGAGTCTAGCAACGATGTCCATCTCATGTTTGATGAATGTTTCCCTGATGTTCATGATACTAGGCTTATTGAAGGAGGCTGTCTGGTTGAGGAAGACTGATATCTTTCTCTGAACCTTGCTGCAATCTTTCTCAAACTCCCCGACAGAGGGGTCTGAGACCTCAACCAATGTGTCGTACTCTCGTTGGATGCCTTGGGCTTCCAAGTAGTGTCCCAATGTGACCTTTAGAACATCTGCTTGATGCATGATGTCTGAGTGGAGATCGTTGGATTCCTCACCTGTCTCGATCTCTTTGGTGATTTGTTCTTCTGTGACTCCAACCTTAGCCTCCAACAACTGCTCACATCTGTACTGAAGAGCTTCATGTAACTTCTTCTCTTTGTAGAGGTCATCGCGTAGTTTGTTAAGATTATACGACTGCAGCTCCTCGAGAGGAGTGAGGGCAAATTCATCCAAACGCTTCTTAAGGCGCGTGATTTTGCCCTTATGGGCTGATCGCTTGACTTTAGCTGTCTCCCAGTTAGTAATGGCCGAGATAGCTTGGAGGTCGTCCATGTCCTTGTTGACTGCGACTGGTTGTCAATGTGTTGACAATTGATAGACACCTCGGATGTGTCAATGAGGATTTCTGACACTTGTCTGACTGAAGTGTGAAACCTCTTGCTTGTCGTTTCCTTCTTGATGTTTGCAGAGAAAAAAACTGCACTTTCTCTGCAGACCCGCTGGTTCTCCTAAGCTCTGGTGGAGAGTATCTCCACTCAGGGGAAAACCTCGTCGAAATTGATCGAACGAACGTGAAGTGAAGGGACGAGTTGCGCGAAGTGATGACTTGTGATGATGATGACGATGATGGACTAATGAAGACAATTGCTGCGGTGGCGTAGTCAAACAAACGAACAATCGACTAGTACTGACTGATAAACAATGCACTATAACTCTGATTAATCTAGCTGCTAGCTTACAAACAAATTTCTAACAAACTGCTAGGTGAACGAACGAAATAGAATATTAGGAAGCTGCGAGACAAACGATACGAAAAGTGTGTTAGATAGATACTGAAAGAGCTGCTGGGCTCTGAATGACTACTAGGTCTGGAACTTCGATATCAGATGGTGTGAGCTAGGTCACTGATCTTCCTTACCAAAACCACAATGATCCGGCTCGAAGGACCAATGTTCAGGGGGCGTAAAGTCCTGAGCTCAATTAGGGGTGTGGCCCGAAGTGAGGACCACAAGGGGTGAAGGACCAGGAAATCAGGGCCTAATGGCGCCAGGAAAGCAAAGTTACTATTCGCCTCGCGACTACTTTCACTATGTCCCAAAAGCGCGCACTCCCTACGGTGTCTTATAAGGTTTAGGTTATATGATCACAAAAGAGTACATTCGTCTACAGAACATTATAAGGAAAGGGATGATATAATTTACGTGTGGGTTTAATGTTCGTGAATATGATTTGCGTGACGACCAATAGGTAAGTTAATTTATAATGTGTGTGCTAAGGTAAGCTAATGATTGTTGTTTGTGTTGATAGTGTAAGTGATAATTGCTATTGTAGATTGTTCTCCTGTGGCTGACTTGTTTGGTCCTCCACTGTTGTGGAGCGACCCGAACAATTCGCTCACAGACTTCCTCATCTGAGGCCACCAAAAATGAGCACAAATGCTTAAATATGTTCTTTTTTCAGAAAAATGACCACCAGCTAGGCCTTTGTGAGCAATATCTAAAACTTCCTGCCTACGGTTTTTAGGAATCACTACTCTTACCATAATTTTCCCCAAATCAGATATTTTTGTGTGTGTTAACAAGCCATTTTTATTAAAACAAAACCCATCTTTCTCTTCTTCACCATTCCTCCTCGCATATATCAGACTATCATCTTCCAACTGCTGGGCAATCAGCTCTCCAAACCCTTCCTTGCTGCCATTCAATACAGGAAGTGGCTGGGACTCAGCTGCCAGGCCTCCCTCTAACCTAAAGCACATCCTTCCTCCTCCAACACCGAAGCAACTTCACTCTCATCCTCAACCATCAATTCCTCCACTACATTGTCACGTACAACTCCTTCCACAATGGGACTGGTACAATTGTTACCTCCATGCTCCTCTTGAATGATATCACTTAAAATTTTGTCTTCCTGTGTCTCTTTTAATACATTATTGTCTAAATCTACAGAAACAACTTTCACTCCATCAGTCTTATCTGCTGCTATATCAGCTGTCAACTCCTTGTCAGTCACTGCCTTTTGCCTTCCAGTTACTACTGTCACTGATGGAAATGAATATTGAACATCATAGATGCTGTTAAGGGATGATCTACACCCAACAAGACATCTTGTGCATCCTTGGGTGAAACATACACACTCTGTACACAATTAGAACCATCAACCTCTATTCTCACGTCAGCAAACTTCCACTTCTCTACTTGAGAATTTGCCACATTTACGTCTAATGTTTTACCAGTACATTGGCCCTCAGAAATAAATCTAGCAGGCACAGCAGTTATATCTGATCCCGTATCAAGAATTAATGAATACTGATGTCCATTCACTACACCCTGCCTTTTGAACATACTACGGGCCTCAGGGGAACTGATTCTAACCATTCTGACAATCGGTATTGAACATTCTGACTTGTAATGCCCTTTCTCATTGCAGTTATAACAAGTGATCTGAGATTTATGCTTGGCAAACTGAGAGGGACCCTGGGTATCCTGGACACGATGAGCACTACTACGACCACCCCCCCAGCCATGCCCAGAAGGACCAGACCCAACCTTACCATACCTACTAAACGGCTTATCTTCTACCACAGTTGGAGATGTCCCAGTCTTGAGTCTGCCAGCTGGCTCATCCCAGTATCTGGGTCATCGGTAGCCAAAGTATGGATATTCTCCTCGCAGCATTCTCCTTCTTCCATAATAGTCCCGCGATGACCAGATCTGCCTTAACTTTTCAGCTTTTCTAAATGGAGACTCATCAATTACATCTTGTAGCAGCAACAAGGTCTCCTGGGGAAAGATTCTGTGAAGAACTCCATCAAATAACTCGTGTGCTGCATCCTCTGGTGTTTTCAATTTGCTCTTTAGTCTGTTTATAGATGTCATCAACTCTTTTGTATACGTCTCCAAATTATCATCAAGTCTAGGCCTTTGAAGTCAAATCACGTTCCTTGCACTTTTAACTGTTGCACCAATCCTCTTCAAAATATCATACTTTACTTCAGCAAATGAAGATGTGGCTCCCGGAGAGATTTTCCGATATGTGGCCAAGGCTTTTGCTGTACGATGCTTCTGTAAGGTTGGAACCCAGTAATTTTCAGGTTGCTTAGCCTCTTCCATAGCCAATTCAAACATTTCTAAGTAAGATTCAGCATCTGTACGATTATCCCATAATGAAATTTGCTGTACAATATCTCTGCTAATTCGATCTTGACATTCTTTTACTCTGTCATTCTCTCGTCTCTGATTAAAATCCATCTCCAATGCTTCTCTTTTCTTTCTGTTTTCTTCCGATATCTAAAAATATTTCTCTTCATATTTCCTCCTACTTTCTTCTTCTTTAGCCAAATGCTATTTCTCAACTTTATGCTGAGTAAGCTGAGCTGCTTTCTGAGCTTCTAACTCTATCTTGGCTAATTTAGCATCTTCTCTAAGTTTATCCAGTTCCTCACATCTCAATGCTGCTTGCTCCTGTCTGTAAGCTTCATTCTTTGCCATAGCTTCCATCATGAGTGTCATTGAAGCTTGTAGTAACTCC
>WLWD01000928.1_pt1 | contig 26319 bp, 24 predicted proteins | sample 6712731 | NCBI WGS metagenome assembly WLWD01 (sample SAMN12718690, study PRJNA576275) | sponge metagenome | isolation source: marine sponge | host: Mycale hentscheli | place: New Zealand: South Island, Marlborough, Capsize Point | collected 2014-11-01 | reverse complement strand
TTTTATCAGAGGAACAACAAAAAACTTTATCAAGACAGTCTCAGTTGAAATTGAGCAATTGGGGAGGGAATAATTTTTTCTGGGGGAGGAAAGTTTCTCTGGAGGGGGAAAATTACAAGGCCCCCCCACTCTATATGAAACCCTGCCCATTATATATGCTGAGATTCATGTCCTGCAATAATATAAAAAGACAACTCGAGACCATTAGGCATTGCAATAAATGAATGGTTCAAGCTCCCTCTCTTTGAGGAGTTGTCTAGCCAAGAAATCTAGTGAATAATTATTTCTACAGTAGCCACAATGCAGTAGGCAAGTGCTTTGGCCCTCTTGGGCTGTGTTGCCATACTCGTTAATTTTTATGGTCTCGTTAATTTATTCAATTATTTTGCTAGTTACTTTATATATCACCCAATTATTGTACCAACTTTGATTTAATTATAAATCCTCTATTTAATGCATTTTTTACAATGCATTTATACAAAAAAGTATGATAACATCAATACAGAATCATTAAAAAAAAAAGTTTACTGACACACTTGACAACACCACGTAGTGTCCAATTCCTTTAATTGTTCATCAGTTATGGAATCATGGCAGCATGCTACATGAAACCATTTGAAGCAACTGCTGCATTCAATCATTGAAACATCCTTAAGTTCAGGCATTCTGCAATAGCAGTGTACTGCAATGTCATCAGTTGAACTCTGGATGTTGTTTTTAATCAATGTTGCTATGTTCTCTGGAAATGGGAGTAATCTTCTCCCAGAAAAGCATTTATATAAATGGTCCCTCATCTTTGCTTGATCAAAATTACACTGACTAACCTTTAATTTCTTGTTGTTCTTCTTGTCTTTGAAATATAACGGTCCATCCTCCATAACTTCAAATTGTTTGCTCTTCCTACAAGGAATCTCTCTTGTTCTTACTTATAGTGGTGGGAAATTCTTTCCTTCTTATATACTCATAAAGGAGATCATATTCTTGCTGATCCATGCTGGACAAAATACTAGGAACTAAATGTCACCGCTTTCTACAAGCGACAAAATTTACCGGGAGCGACAATTTTTACTAGTAAATTTTGCCGCCGCTGCGACAGAATTTCCGGGGGACAGTATTTACTGTGACACCGGGAAGTATCGGGTGAAACTGGAATCTTTCCTGGCCCATGCGCGTAGACGGGTCGTCCCACCCCCCCAAAAGTGCCTATTAAAGCCACACCTCTCTCCAACCTAGTCTTGCCACCCAAGCAGTGAGCTCCATTTTGCTTTCTGGGAAGCAAGCCTTACAGACCGTGGGCCTTGAGCTGTTGTAGCTGTGATCGAGCTTCCGACGTCGCTGGACAGGTTAGGGAAGCATTTAGTGTTGCTCAGACTTCCCATTATAATACTCTATTCAGAGCTGGGGTGACTGGTGTTTCAGTGAGCATAGGCATGTCAGCATGTGTTGGAAGAAGCTGCTGATGATACTGGCTTAACTGTGTCACAAGTAGTAGTAAGTTATGAAGATATCGCTTAGTAAGAATGGCAATATTATTTATTTGGTCTAGAATTGTGTAAGGAGAAATAGTAGAAGATAAAGCATACCAGAAACACTGAATCAGTGAAGACTTTTCAAGATATCTTTGACGTCCTGGCAGAATTTTCAACAGGAATAGGCAGTTAGATGAATTGATATGTAATAGTACAATCTAAGGTTTTCTTTAATGATTCAATCATAGCAACTTTTTCTCGTTCAACAAAAAATATTATTAATTAAAACTTAACCCGATGTTTTGACTTCTTGCCAAAGTCCTCTTAAGGGTCAACTGAGGTCGAACTCTCCATGGTGATATAATAACACAATTTAAACAGCAATATTTCTGGAGGGTACACTTACTGTTTATTATATCCTGGAGGGTGATTTGCATGCAGCATGGACAGCCAGCATCCTGTGTTCGGGTCGTGCCACCACATCCGAAGGCCAGACTCTTAGAAGACTCACTATTGAATTCTCACACCTCACTTTACCCATCTCATTAACAATATTCATAGTTTGTACCCACTGACTTTACATATGTCGTAGTTATTTGCATAATAAGTTGCATGTTTCACCTAACCAATATCATTAGTTCTTAATCATATTTCATAGCCATATGCACCCACTGACTTTATTTCACAAGTCTTCCACATATAAGTCTTGTAAGTTGTATACCTGAATTTGACAAAAATATTCGATACTGAATCAGCATCGAATTACTTCCGGGGATGTAACCGTGGTCGTTATCGGTCCCTGGTTCGAGGTGTAAATACGGGGCTGTTTACGGTAGTCAAATGTCGTACCGTTTTAAGTGCAGCCGAGATTGGTACAGGAATGTAAGAAAATTAACAGTACCGTTACAAGGTTGTATCTAAGATAGCGAGCAAGAAAATGGCCGAGAAAGAAGCAGTTTTGTACTGCTAAGGAAAACAAACTAGGTAAAACCCTGCATTGATGCTTGGATTTGTCTAGATCTAATGACACAGAGACAAGTGATGAGACTGAACTTGTTAAAATTAAGTCTTATGAGGTGAAAGATGGGTGGATACATTCCTATATAACCAGCCACCATGTGGGGGTGACATATGAATAAAGGTGGTGAATAGGTTTGCATGCTATTACTGTGAATGGGTGTTAGGTAACTGGTTCTCATGTTCTGGACAACTTCCTGAATGGGCGTTCCCACACTGCAGTCTGATGCTAAGACCATACTCTGTCATTCTTCTTCGAATTGTTCATATAGACACTCCAAGTATATTTGCAATTTTTGGTACAGTGAAGTTACTTTCAACCAGAAATGTTAGCTGTTCTTGAGATATAAATAAAGTTGGTCGTCCAGGTCCCTCACTAGGTATGGTGTAAGCTGTACTGATGGTACTTACTTCATCAAGTAATGACCTTATGGAAACCAAAGCATCTCTTGTATATTCAAGGCATCTTCTTTTCACAGCACTCAACACATTCAATGAATCCAGAATCACTATTTCTCTATAACAAAATTCCAAAGCCAAAGAAACAATAAATGCATCCACATAATCTCTAGTCATGCCTCTGCCATCTGAACAATTATATTGATAGGTCACTAGCAATCCTGCGTAAAGTAGTGATAATTGTGGCCTCCATAACAACCTTGAATACAACTAGACAAGACCAAAAGCGAACAGCTGAGAAATACAATCTACCCTAAGCTGAATCATTAACGTGCCCCACCTCACCGCCCCGTTTGTTGCCACGCCCCTCCACTTCAGATTTCTATGCCCGTTTGTTGCCACGCCCCTCCACTTCAGATTTCTATACCCGTTTGTTGACACGCCCCTCCATTTCAGATTTCTATATCCACTTCAATTGGTTAGTGTACCCTCTAGTGGACACACATACCCATTTGTCCAAATTAGAACTCCCACCCCGCCGAAATAATACGACCTTAATTTTGGCACTAATCATCTCCCATAGCGCCAGACTATGCTGCAACAACAATTGAGAAGAATTGTTTGATAGCAGCTAAAGTATTTATCAACTTGTTTGTTTTGTTGTTGTTTTTTACTTTTATATTTAATTCACAATATAATACTAGTGTACATGTAGCATTAATTGGCATAATTTAGGGCGTAAAATGGCAGAAGTAGATGTGGGAGGGGCTCTGAGACGGGGTAGGAAGTTGATAAGTTTATTCCGTTATTTGCGCTCTACGCTGAATTTGAGAGAAGATGTTGGTGCTCGCTCTATTGGTATCTTCTCTAACATTTCACGAATCTATAGCTAGTCTTCATACTCTGCAGTGGACCAGCGATGGACTAGCCAATAATTCGATAAGGTATATGATCGTGGATAGCACAGCATCTTAAGGATAACCTGCAGTTACAGTCTAGGTTTTTAGATTTGGTAACTAGACTGACTCAATAGTAGCTGCATCTTCTGCTTTTCATAGTTGTTCTTCTGTTATATTTGTTGTGTTGGTTACTTGTGCAAATTATCCAGCGATCCGTTGGTGGTGAGGACTGGAGATGCTATTGCAATCACAGACTGTGGTGGTTTAAACATATATGTACTGGTAAGTTCAGAGGGGAAAAGCTATTTTAAATGATGAGCAAACAGTAATTTTTGAATAATTACCTGCTGAACTATTGTGATGTATAAAGAATTCAGGTAGTACCTGAATTATGAAGAGAGTGCCAGAGGGTCAAATAATCAACAGGTAGCAGAGCTCCATTTCTCAAGATAATAATATTCCAAATTTTAAAATGTTTATGTCCAACACTACCCTTTTATTTGTTCATTGACTGATAATTAGCTCAGGGATTAGCAATGATTGGTCAGTTAACTGGAGTATCAAAGTACAACCAGCAATAGGTCAAATCATATTTTAGACAATTGTAAGGGGTGCTATTTCCCCAGCTTCAACACAAAGAACAGTATTAATTGATCTTCTGATTGACTATGTTTGGTTTCTCAGATCCACCAAGAACAATACGACGCATGTGCCTGCAATGTGCCACAAATTACCTGCTCCAGAAACAATGCCAGACAAGTAATAATTCCCTGTATACCAGACTTGGGGGTAGTTTCCGTATCTCCATTCCAGATGATAACCTAGGAGTTGTAGACTCCTATGATCCAGGTGTCACTTATTACATAGCAGGTAAACATAACCCTAATGAACTTAGCACTTTCGATTATATTGCTATTACCTATTTCCAGGCTTTCCAGATGGCAGTGAGGAATGTGATCCACCACAGTTAAGAGCTGTTTTCGTGGTTGCAGCAGGTTAGAAAAATATATAATAACACTACTACCAAGTCTTGAAAACTTATGAAGCAGTATGTAATACTGATTTGAGATTGTCGTTGTATGCAATAAGTCTATAAATTTCTTTTTAAAAACACGGGATCTGGAATGGTTAGAAGAGGGAAGGGGGGGGGGGGGGGGGAGGAGAGAGAATAGGGATAAAAAAAGGGGCGTAAAAGATTGGGTTGAGTTAACTAAGAGAGACAAGTTCAGGCTAACAGTGTTTGGCATGAGCAAAACAACTGAAGTATGAATTAAATATTAATCATAGTAACATTTCACTAATGAATTAAATATTAATCATAGCAACATTTCACTAATGAATTAAATATTAATCAGCAACATTTCACTAATGAATTAAATATTAATCATAGCAACATTTCACTAATGAATTCAATATTAATCATAGCAACAAATCTCTAGAGTTTGGTTATATTTTGATACTGCATTTTTGCTTGAAGTGCTGTAGCTAGAAATCATAGCATTATTACTTGAATATTTATATATCATAATCATTTTATTTGATTAGCTTTACTCAAGTAATGCTGGCATTTTTACAACTTATCCTCAATTTTTGGGTTATGATGACTGACCAGAGACTTAGCTATATATCTCTCTCTATAGCTAGTTACACATAAAAATTGCATACAACTTAAAAAGATTCACTAAAGATTATGAGTCAAGATTCTAAAATAGGCATTTAGTGTGATCACACACACACACACACACACACACACACTCCCTACACGCATCATCTACACACAATACTACAGACAGTGCCATTGTGACCAAACGTCCCATCTTTAATTAAATCTTTATTCTATAATTTCATTCTGCCATTGTTAGTAAAATAGCCCTCTCACCAGTATGATTTCTACTATTGATTAAAAGAAAAGAAACAATTGATTTGGCTGAGCATTGTTGAAGTAAGCGTTTGCCCAAAAAGTTTAAAAAAAATGGCAGGTCTACCAGTGAGAGGGTTATGACATGATGACATATAATTGTTTTTTAATTTTCTTTCCTGCCAGACTCACATTCAACCACATTAAAAAGTACAGGTAATTTAATAAAAAATTTCCTCCACTCGCTAAGCATATATTGTTGTTGTTATTTTCTTTAGCAGTCATCATCACAACAAAAACAACAGATGATTCACCAAATGCTACTTTCACGTTACCAGCAGACGCAGGGTCAACAAATAAAGCAATACAGCTCAGCTGGTCTCTCTTTTGTTTCTTCTTTATAACACTTCCAATAATGTGTCTTTACTAAGAGATTGGTGCTGATGTCAGATAGCTGTGCATTATTTGTGTTAGAATTTGAATGTGTGTTGCATAGATAATTGTTTCAGATGTCAGTCTATTTGTTGTGGTTTAAATTACAAAGCATTTTACTCATTTAGATCGCTATGATGTTTGTAGTTGTTGTTCTTTTGTTATTTTCAACTAACTCATCTCAGTAGCATGTGGTTTTGGTAATGAGGTGCTAAACACTGACGTAAAGTAAGTGTTACTAACTAGTATTTGATATAGTTTGGGAGAAATGATTGCCAGCCTCTTCCATCGGCATGTATTGTGGTTTTTGTTGAACAATAAGTGCAGTATTCATAATAGATATTGATTTGTAATACATATTGAGAAGAAGAGGCAGCTTACAGTTATGTTAGTGCTCGACAGTATAATACTATATTATAATTCCTAGCATTAATAAAGGCAATCTCTTGAACGGTCAATAATTTAAGGCATAGATTTGTCTATAGATCAAGAACTGTTATTTTTCAAGATTAACTTACCGTATAGCGATTTAATATGGAGCATTTTTAATTTGGCGGTTTGGCGGTTCTGACGCAGATCGCCAATATTAATTTCGCCAATTGCAATAAGCTATATTTATTAGGCGTAGGTTGCGCTTGCGCACGAGTGAGCTTGGCTTAGCTAGTCAGCTGCTTTATCATGGCATTGCTTAAATACTCGAAGAGGAAAAACCCAGTGGAGCAGGAGATTAGTGGGGCCCAAGATGGCCTTGCACTACCTACTCTGGACAAGTGTAAGACCCTTACTAAAGTCAGCTGAAAGAGGCTAATAAGGCTGTAGAAGATGCAAGTGAAACTGAGGCGAGTAAGAAGAGGTGAAAGTATAACCGGTGTAGGGAGGAGGATAGGGCCAACATTGGAAAATATACTGCAGAAAATGGGCCTACCAGAGCAGCCTCATATTTTTCTGCTCATCTCAGGTGTAATGTAAGGATAATGATTAGATCTAGCTATAAAATATAGTCATTATGAATTATTTTATAACAGGTGAATGAATCAACTTGTCGGAGACTAAGATCAGAGTATTTGGCAAAGTTAAAGATCCAGAAGCAGAAAGGTAGTGATGGAGTTATAAAAGCCCTGTCTACTAAACAGCAAGGAAGACCACTTTTGCTAGGACAAGAACTTGATAACTCCATTCTAGATCATATTGAAGCATTAAGAGTCCTGGATGGTGTAGTTAATACTCATATTGTCATGGCAGCTACTGTTGGGATCATAAAGGCAAAAGACATTACATTACTCTAGGCCGTCGGAACCGCTGAGGCTGGTGAGGTTTCGGCCTCACCACTTTTTTGCCGAAGTGGGCGTGGTTTGTTTGCGCAAGCGCTTATTATCACGTTGCTTTTTAGCTTAGGTAAAATGGCATCGATGTTGGAGTCCAAAGGTGAACTATGATTACTTAATTTTCCACACCATTGACTTTGTTTACCAAGCTCAAATTAGTGCTCTATTCAATTTATTCACACTTTCAATTTATATAAACTTATGGAAGTCTACCTGCATACAATGTTTTTTCTTTTTTCCTGTGTACTTTACTTTCATCACCCCACCTTGAGCATGCCTATAAAACTACCAGTCATTCAGTTATTTTTTAGTTGTTGTTCTTGTTCTAGTCTTGTGATTACATTATATTGAAGAACCTCATGAACTAACCTTACCACTACCTAGCTAACCACGTAGCCAGAGCTAAAATACAGTCAACTAGCTACTAATGCTTTGGCTGCATTCAATCATCCATGAAGCCTAGAAAGCTGCAAGTGCCAGTAGTTGGAACAGAACCGCACCAGCCATCCTCTCTTCCATTTAAGTTCCCAAGGAGAGAATTTGGGAAGAAAAGTGTCGTAAAAAGATCGGTTTTGCTACAATGTCAGGTAAATATGCTGGAGTAGTTGCTAAAGTATTAAAAGAAGAGCCTAATGCTTTGTACACACACTGCTATGGCCATTCACTCAGCCTTGCATGTGGAGATGCAATCAAACATTCTAAAATTATGAAAGATTCACTTGATACAACTCATGAAATCACAAAACTTATAAAGAAGTCCCCACGTAGAGTTACATTGTTTGAGAAACTGAAAAGTGAGTTGGCCCCTGATACACCTGGTGTTAGAGTTCTTTGTCCAACAAGATGGACAGTAAGGGCAGACTCCTTAAAGAGTATCTTAGACAATTTTAAAGTTCTTCAAGAATTGTGGGAAGAAGCTATTGACTCAGTGAAAGACACTGAAACGAATGGCTCGTATAAATGGAGTTGCATCTCAAATGAAGACATTTGATTATTATTTTGGAATTTGTTTAGGGCATTTGATTCTTAAACACAGAGATAACTTGAGCAGAGCATTGCAAAATAGTGACATATCAGCCTCAGAAGGTCAGGAAGTGGCCTCCATGACTTTGACTCTTAAATCTATACGTTCTGATGACATCTTTAAGTTATTTTGGGAAAAGATTTGTAAAGAGGTTGAAAGGTTTGCCACGTCGTCGTAAAGCTCCTCGATGATTTGAAGAAGGAGATGCAGAGAGTGTGTTTCCTGAAACACCAGATGACTACTACAGACCTATCTACTTTGAAGCATTGGATCTCATCACCACTTCTATTACTGATCGATTTAATCGGCCTGGTTATGTTTTTCATAGTGTTCAAAATCTTATTCTAAAAGCAGTTCAAGGACTGGATTATGAAGCTGAGTTAAAGTGTGTGGCTAATTTCTATACGACTGATTTTAATTATGAATTATTAAGAACTCAGCTGGAGATACTGAGAGCTAATTTCACTCCAAATCAAACCTCTGTTAAAATCACTGACGTTACTGAATTAAAGCAATGACTCCAGGTCAGCGAGAACTTCTATCTGAAGTGTGTCAATTGTTTCAACTCCTACTTGTAATACCAGCAACTAATGCTGTCAGTGAAAGGTCCTTTAGTGCTTTATGAAGAGTGAAAACGTATTTGCGTTCGACAATGGCTCAAGACAGGCTGAATCACATCATGACTTTGCATATTCATCGAGGTCTTACTGATGATCTAAGCTTGATTGGAAGTGCTAACCGATTTATTCATGGAAGTGATCATAGAGAACAGATTTTTGGGAAATTTGTGGCAACAAATGTGATTGAAACTTTTTATTTGTAAACATAAATTAAATTTCTTGAACAATGTTTGAAACTTTTTAAAAAAATATAAATTAAATTTTCTTGGCTAATAATTGGCCGTGATTATTTGTAAATATCAATTAAATTTTCTTGACTAATATTGGCCTCACCACTTTGTATTTGCTTCCGACCCCCCTGTTACTTGCCTCACATGGAGGGAATATTGTTATCAATAAGAACTGGGCCAAGTCATTGCTTCACAGAATGAATTATGTGAAACGGAAGAGTTCAAATGCTGGAAAGGTATCTATTAATAATTTTATGGCAATAAAAGAAATCTTCTTGGCTGATATAGTGGCAGAGGTGCTTATAAATGATATCCCCAATGATTTAATCATCAACTGGGATCACACTGCTTTGAAACTAGTACCAACTGGGCAATGGACTATGCACCGAGCTGGGGATAAAATAATACCCATTGTAAATGTGGACGACAAGCGACAAATAACTGCTGTGCTTGCAGCAACTATGTCAGGTAAAGAATTTTTCCATGTTATTAGAAATAGGAGTGTCATAGTGGTTTATAGATGAACCACAGCCACTTTTACTGATCACAATCAGCAAATTCATATCTGTAATTAAGACTTTAGCATGGGTCATTGTCTTATTATTCACTAAGAAACGATTATGTACAAGAGGATGGACAACCCAACTACAGTATGAAGCTGCCTGATGCTACACATTTTATTCCGTTTTATGTGCAATGTAGGTGACTATCTCCCTCCACACCGCCAAATTAAACTCCCGCCAATAAAAAGCGCTATACGGTATCCACAAAAGCACATTTAATTTGTTTCCATACCAACAGAAACAGAGACCACACCTGTTATTACAACCACAGAGGAGCCAACTACACAGCTGATAATATCAACAGAAGGGTCAACCTCCCAGCTGATAACAACAAATATATCAACCTCCCAGCTGATAACAACAGATATATCAACCTCCCAGCTGATAACAACAGATATATCAACCTCCCAGCTGATAACAACAGATTTATCAACCTCCCAGCTGATAACAACAGATATATCAACCTCTCAGCTGATCACAGATGACTTAACCTCTACAAAAGAGGGAGGAGATTTTACTCCCGGCCTGGCGATGAAAAAACCGAAAGAGAGTGGTTTAATGGATTCAGGCTTACAAAACAGGCACATAGCTGCAATAGTTGTATCACTAGCGCTAGTAGCAATGTTTGGAGGAGTAATTTCACTTATACTATTAGCTACTATTATTACACGCTACCACACCATAAGAAACAAGAAGACTATTCCACTAATTGTTATGAAGAAAGTGATCTACCCACACGGTTTGAGGCAAATGGAAAAATATATGGAAACCTTCTGATCCGCGAACACTTAAGCAAGACTACGGCTCAAATGAATACCAAGAAGGTCTTTCATTAAAAATGTATAAGCCTATGACAGACAACGTCAGAACAAGCCAGAGCAACCTTTTGGAGCATGTGGGAAATGGCCAGATACAATTAGACAGTAGTACAAGAGAGACAGCGTAAGTTCTGTCCATTTAAGAAGACCTACCTCCATGTGTTTGTGTGTGTGAGTGAAGTTGTTTTAAGCACAGTAATGGACAATAGTTGCTATGAAATATTTACATCTATACGCAATTATTGGTACAATGACACATTATATTCCTAGCAACTTGTATTCTAATGTGCATTAATTGGTGCTAAACAGATTGCAGCAAAATTTTGCTTTTTCACTATGCACGCTATCTTTTACCCAGTATTTGTTGGAGATGGCTTCCCTTCCTTCTGATGCCAAGGTAGACCTTGTCTGTTGGCACAACCCAGGTTACCAAACTTAAAAAAAGTATCACAATACAATGTCCTAAATCTTAGTCCTGAGTAAGTTTGTACCTAAATCAAAAGTTTATTGTCTGTAACAAAATCAGAGCATGACAGACAGACAGACAGACATGTAGACAGACAAACAGACAAGACTAATACTACAACCTTATCGCGCATGCGTGCTGAGGGTTATAATACCACTCCTCAGATTTCAGAGTTCTAGGCAGTTATGTTCATATTTCAACTTAGCATGATCCAGAAGACACTGCTGTGGTTTTAATCCAATTGGAAAATGGCTTAAATGACCCTTATCTTTACACTTTTCTGAAGACAGAAAAAGAGAGCAAGGCCCACAAAATGCACAATTTATTAAAGGAGTCAAGAATATTTCTGACGTCAAACTAGAAATCACCGATTGAATCATGTGAAAATAGATAGTAGAACACTACAATTCTTCAATAAACTTTCTTGGAACAGATTTCTACCAATTATCATAGCAGCAGGGCAATTCAAAAGTCTTCTGAAAACACTTGCAGACGAGATGACACTCCGTAAATTACTAGGGTGAGAATGTTTCTCCTCATTTTGATATTGCACTACTGGTGTCCAGTAAATCGACACAGCTAATAGAATGCTTTTTTGTTTTTTCTTTTAAAAAAATATCAATAACAACAAACAAAACTTAAAATAATATATCAACTGAAGTGAAAGTTGTGTATAAAAAATCATGTAGTGTGAATGCAATAAATATTTAAATAAAACTGAGAATTGCCACAAAAAACATGTTCAAATTCCAACTTTGTACTGCTTGAAGTGACAGTCTCTCTTTCTACATTAGACCTCACAGTTTTATGGATGCACTTGCAGGTAACTCCACATTCATGAACTATAGATACCGCCTTCTCAACATGGGAGGATGGAGCAGAGAATACAATGCGGCTTAATGTCAGCTGTGGACAATCAAACATGTTTATAGTTTGAAGTGGTTGAAATCCACGGATTAAACAATAACTTCCACCAACATCAGGAGCTACGACAGCCATTAGCACTCCATACGTCATCTATTAAACACACAATCATACATACTTATTATTGCTGGGGGGGAAAAATGACAAGCCATGAATAATTGATTGCATTTCAATTCAATTAGGGGGTCACACAGTAATGGTTTCTTAAAGTTTAGGCACAAAAACCACTTTTTTTTTAACTCACTGGGAAACTAAAACTCTCAGACCCTCTCATTAACACTATTCAAACAACTGTCTGCACAGCTCACTACCTATTTTACTGGGCTATTCCTGTAAATTACAAAACCAACTGGTAAATTTTGACAAGCACGAATCTATAAAATAGTAAGTAAAAAGTTGATGGTTTATGCTGACACTTAAGTACTGTGTATGAATAAACAATTAACTATTATTTATGGTCAATTTGGTACAATATGATTGGAGTAATTCTTGGAGTGGGGGATTACACTAATGCACATATGGTAGACTTAAATTATTTTAATACCATTATGTGCTCTTTTTGATAACAATAATAACGGAAGTATAGTCTTGACGAGTCCGACCAGTGATGCTGTACTATAATTCGATACAAAACAAAAATCATTATTTACTCTAGGTATTGATACAGATAATCAAATTCTATCCAGATATTGATACACACTATTTCACTGTAAAGAGGTAGGGGGAGGGAAGAACACTAAGGGGATAGAACTAAATCACAAACAAATCTGCCATAAACTAGATCCCACATTATTATATACATACATACATGATAGTGCTCTGATGTTAGCTTGATGTAATCCTCACAATGAATTAATCTTCCATCAATTCCATTTACACCTTTAAACACTTGTACATTTGCATCACCGGCAATACTACTGCGTACACATCAAACTGGTTATAGAGGCTTGCCACAGACACAGTGCAAGTTTCTGGAGTGCAGACTGTAACATTAGAAAATGAAACTCTTTTTGATGAAGCCTACAAGAACAGCAGTAATAAATCCATTTATTACCATTCAACATATGGTTGATATGGGCATATTATTGGAAACATAGCCGTAATTCAGAAATGACAAAATAATATTCACACATATATACACATACCCTTCTTTGTATGCCAGGTTGATAAATTCTTTTATGGCAGTGTAATTCCTTCATAGGAGTGAAATTCATATGATGCTGTACAACAGGCATATTATACATCTTCTTAAGGCCGTCTCCACACCTAATTATCAGTAGTGCATCAAAATGAATGTGTGCAGTCAGATATAAGATGCTGCTAATAATTAAGTATAATTATAACTCTTACAACTCACTTACATCTTGAACATATCCATCATTACAAATATATCGCAGCTGCTCGAGAGTGCTGGTGGCTTGCAATATCCTTACTTGGAGCAGAATTATTGCCATATATATTCCTGGCTCTAATATGTGAATTGAATGTCTCAAAACTGCATAAAAATATTAACAACAATAACAATCATAATATAAACATAGTAATAATAATAATAATAATAATAATAATAATAATAATAATAATAATCACAATCATAATAACAAATATTAACAATAACAATAATAATAACAATAACAATAATAACAACAATTATAATAACAACAATAATAATAACAATAATAACAATGACAACATAATAAATAAACGTAGATATACATTCAAGATTACTTTATCCGTGACCTACCAAACTAACACCCATTATTCATATTACAAACTAGTAATCAGTGCCTACCGTTCTGTATTGAAGGATGAAGTAGGGCCAAATTCTTTCATACATGAAATTAAATGTACAATCAAGTGTATTTTTTGTTTCTTCAGCATTTCAGGTCTATACTGTTTAACTTTATCCACAAATGTTTGACAATGTTGAGTCCATTCCACTTCTTTTAAAGGATCAAAGAAGTCACAGTAAGCAATTCGGAACACCTACCAAAAAATAACACCATTCCATTGTGTAATGTCTGTGCTAGGATAGAGGAAAGGAGAAATGACTAAGAGAGAATTTGAGAAGTAGTTACCTTTGATAATGATAGAAGAATTGCTTGGTCACCGGATGAAAGGTATGGAAACAAAATTGAAAGACACATCTGAGCCCAAGCCTTGTAATTCCTTCCAACAAATGACTGGTGATGTCTGATGACATTGCCAAAAAGTCTGACCTCAAAACCAGAATAATTAAAATACCTCAATTTAGTTCTTCTTTTTGGAGATGTGATAGTAAGGGAATAATTTTTTTAGCAGATATTTATAAGGTCCTAATAGAATCGTATGTAAACACTCAATAGGAGCTGACCTAGAAAAAAACAACAAACTAGCAAAACAATGGAAAATAATCAATTTTAAGAAAATTAAGACATTTTCATACCTGTAAAGGTCTAAAGGAAGTGATAACATTGGGTTTGAATTTTCCCTAATCCCATATGCAGTTCTCAACCTCTCTTTAGTCTGTTGACGTCTCTCTTGTTGAATTTCGGACATTGGCTGAATGGAAGATTCATATGACCGAAGGATCCCAACCTTATCTGGATGTACTTCTTTGTCAGCCTATGCACTATAGCCATATCAATTCAAATCAACGTACATTCTCTTAATATACTAACCATGTACATTCGACATTATCTTCTGCTGCTTGGACCAAGATGATTAAGTAACTCAGAAGCACGAGGGTTATCTGCTAGTATACAAATAACAGGAGCTACTACCAGCACATTCAACTTCAGCATAGCATCATATGCTTCAATTCCATTTTGTTCAAGTTCAAGTAGTTCTGTGACAAGAGGTTCTGCCATATCAATTGCTGAAACAACATCTGAGCAACAATAAAAATGAATGTTAGATATCTTTGCATTTTCTTTCCACGCCATGCCAGCAAATGTTAGCCACCATGAGTCAAACTTGTGCCATTTCTTGCTCTTATAGCCACTAGTATCATCACTGAATAAAATTAGTGGCAACATGACAACAAGCTTGCCATTAGACTTTTCTTGCAAGGGATGAGGTGCTATATATTGCACAAATTACTATTGTAAAATAACAATAAATGGATACGATATATATTATTAATACTTTATCAGCCTCACGATCCATCTGATTAAGCTCTGCAATTGAATTATCCCATATCAACAAAGCATGTGGTTTCCCTCGGACTTCATAAATATCTTGAATAGATACACTCATAGTTTGAAAGTGTATCAATGTTCCATATGCTAAGTAGGAGACTAATGAATCTGGAACTGCTATCTTGAATTGGTCCAGATTGAGTAATATATCAACCTTGGCAAACACCTCACTATTATCAGTTATCTCCTAGTAAATATATTATGTATATGTATGTATTATATAACATATTAAATAAAAAAAAGTTTTTACTTCGCTTAACACATACCATAATTTGACCACTAGGGCTGTGACCATGGTATTCAAAGTAGGATGCAGCAAACCAACACAATCACGAATAAATATTTGAAAATCATTTCTACCAAAAGCCATTGGAGAAAAGAATCGTCTATCACTATGCCAACGCAGTACATGGTACATCTCCCTTTGAATTTTAGACCAATATTTTAATAATTATAATCAAATCATACCTGTCCTCATCAATACCTGAATGTTCCATCAGGTACAACATGATATCTCTTCAATTCTACAGCAGAGTATGGATTCCCCATACATCGTCGAACTGCTGACGTGACAGTATTCACGTAGAAAAGAATTCCCTCGGCTGTAACGTGTGACATACAGCAAAAAAAAAAAAAAAAAAAGACAGACAAAGAATGCAGGTATTTTTGTTTTGTTGTTGTTGATTGGCTAGCTGTCACATACTTACTTTATTTGGCGACATAATACCTGGCAATGCACATTTTTTTACTGTAGATAGACTAGGAATATTATCTGTTTGTTGCTTTAGAGTAAACCAAATGAACTTCAAATTTGATTCATCCTAATAAAATACTACAATTGAAAAAAGTTCATGAAATGTGGCCAAGTATGACAAACCATAGGCTTTGGACTATGTAGTAAGTAATATAGTGAAGCAAACAATTTGCTTGGAAAGGGAGAATAATCGTTAAGGTCATTCAAAATGGATTGTACTGCCAAGTCTGTAGAACAAAAATTACAAATCAAACATGAACAACTAATCAGGTAACAGCTAAAACTGTACAATTAGAGTTATTTATTACCACAAAAATCTTCCTCACTAAAATCTGAGCGATTTTCACTTGAAGTATCACTTTCATTACTATCTTCCATTACGTCATCATCTTGAAAGTCCTGAATTTTTTTATTATGTATTTTTTATTACAAAACTATCAAATAACATTATTTACCTGTGCATTATCATATACATCATCGACTGGAAAGACACTGTCCAAATTGTTAGCTACTGACATTGTACACCTCTCAAACATGATATGATCTTCACATCGTAAATGCCTTTCGAATTTGAACTTGAAGTTGAAATGATAGTCACATACTGTGTAGTAATACTCTAAATAAATAAAAAGGTCAAATTAACAGACAATGACATTATGGTACTGATTTGACATCTTATAAATATGATCAAAGGGAAATGGCAATTTACCTTACCTCAGGCCAGCACCAGTGGGGTTTGAGATTGAGTTTTGTGAGTCAGTAAGATTTAGTGAGATTAGTTGAATCTATAAGCTCGATTGTCAACTCTATGGACGACTCTGGGTCGACCTCTCTGGGACGAGTAATCTCTATCTTCCTAATAACCTACTTATTGACCATCACCTCTTTCTCCTGGTGGCAGCGACGAACCTACCCCCACAACCTGGTAGCAGCGGTGATGAAGGACATCACGCCAATCGAAGGAATATACCACAGACTGACAAAACCTGGTTTGTGCGGAACGAGAGAGGACAGCAACTGGGACTGGAAGAACTGTCTGTCAACGATCCTACCCCCACATGCAGTATAGCACAATATGTGATCAAGAGCTAAATAGTATTGTGGTTAGCATTCAAGAGCGATTTCCAATGTGTGGTAACAGGCAAATGCAGAGTCATTTACTTTCAAGAGGTTATCGAGTGCAACAAGTTCGGATTTAGAGAATCTCAGAGAAGAATTGACCCAGAAGGAAGTATGATAAGGAGACTTCATGTTCTGAATAGACGTAGATATTCTGTTCCTGTACCTCTTTCCTTGTACCATATAGATGGCAATCACAAGTTGATAAGGTAAGATCAATACAGTAGAATGTCAGTTATCCGGATGCCAGTTCCGAAAATTTCAGTTAACCGAACACCCAAAATTCAATAGTGGCACTGCAGTCACGAATAATTTGTTTGACCACATCCTCTCATAGCACTCTACAATACATTTATCTATAGGATTCAGTTATCCGAACAAACCTCGGTCCCAGTGTGTTCGGATAAGGGACATTCTACTGTATTTGAAAACGGTGCAGTCCTTCCAGCTTAGAGAGAGGAAAATCAGAATTTGGGACACTGTTGCTTATTATCCATCCTTAGAACTAGCTATGAGTGATGAAGCTCTGAAATTCAAGTCGTACTGATAATAGAGTAATCTGAAGCTTTACTATGTAAAAATTAATAGGATTTTTTAAGAAGCATGAAATATTATTTCATAAAAGTTTGGCGTCTCTACTTTAAATTTCGAGTGAAGTATGTTCATTTATTCATATCATTACAATTTCAATTACATATATAGCCACAAAATAACCATAATAAACATGAAATGGTTTGCATTCATGTGTATTAGAGTAAATAATATGGCAGATATTTCTGAAAACTTATTTTTTCCACTTTCTAAGCTGAGAGTACTGTAATATAGTGTTCAATGGCATAATTCATTGGTGGTTGAGCGAAACAAATTTAACGAAATGCTAAGAATATACTTATCTGTTCATATTAGCTAGGTGGCTTGCTATGGTTTTATTGTGTCTTTTGTGTACTTATTGTATGGCATTCCATGGGGTTTCATAGACTCACTATCAGGAGTTACCTTAACCTATCCGTTTGTAATTAATTAGAATGAGATAGCATGCAAGAATGGTGCAAGTTTTTGTACAAGTTTTTTTTTTTTAACATAGATGTGTACTGTAAGTGTGAGTATTTCATAGCTAACAAAAATAAGTTTACTGTTTGATTTTGACAAACTCAAGTAGCTACACTGAAAGTTTAGTTTTAAATTTTAGATCATCTGTGAGTATTTCATTATTATAAGTTATAATTTTTAACGTACAAATTCGGTAAAGGGGAATCAATAAATGGGTTGTTTCTTAAGCGCTATTTGTGAAGAATTTTCAATAAAAAAACCAACACCCAAGAAATAGAGCAAAGCGTGAGGTAAATTTCTTAATAAAGTGTTTATGTGTGTGCAAAGTTTGAACCTCATGAAAGAGAAATCACACATCCAAGGGTACACGTTTTCGGGACATCAGGACCGATGACTTTTAATGGGTGTAGCTAAATCATTTTTTTTTAGTGCAGATCATCTTAAAGATATTTACTGCTCATCATTTTGAGACTAAAAACAAGAAAGCACATGTAGCTACATGTTTAGCAAAGTAGGGAAAAAATAAAATACTAGCCGCACAAGATTGTATACTTAATTAATATACATTATTAATTTCAAGATAATGCACTGATGGGTTGTTTGTTATTATTTATTTTTCTGGAAAACCCATGTAAAAAAATTGATCTACATTTTGCTACTGGCTAAATTTATTGCTCAAATTTTGCCAAAGGGGTAAGTAGCTATTTTATTTTTTCCCCTCCACAACAGTGAAGTTGTTCATATGGAGGATAAGTAATTATACATGTTCAATGACTGTGTACTATAAATAAAATTGTTGCTCTTACAGATGGAAGATAGTGATTGATGGTTATTCCAGGAGAATTATCTATCTTAAAGCATGCAACAATAATCGTTCAACTACAGTGGTAAACTTGTTTACTGATGCAGTAGACCAACTTGGTCTTCCTAGTCGTGTAAGGGCTGACCGTGGTGGAGAGAATGTTCTGGTTGCTGAATATATGCTGCAACATCCAATGAGAGGGCCAGGACGAGGCAGTTTCATTAGTGGCAAGCCTGTGGCGTGATGTTTTTCAAAGTTGCCTTGTCATCTTTTATATGCTGTTTTATGCAATGGAGGATGACAATCTTCTTAATGTGGATGATGATACACACTTATTCTGTCTTCATTATGTGTTTATTCCAAGAATTAATGCAGCCATCAAGGAATTCATGGAGTCATGGAATCATCATCCTTTGTCCAGTGAACACAACATGTCACCAGTCCAACTGTGGATCGCTGGGTTATCTACCTGTGATAATCTTGAGGTAAGTTTGCTCTAGATGAAATATTTTTAAGTTAATACTTCTAAACACAAACATAAAATATTTGTAATGCTGAAATAATGAAGCTGCAAAGCTATAGCTACTGTAATGTTATTACTTTTAAACAGAACTCTGTATTGACTTCAAGAAAATTCAAATACATTAGTTTCTGTCTTTTAAAAATGATGAAACATGCGATGCCTTCTCTGCCGATGTGAAAGCCAGAGTAAGATAGTACACTTCAGCATAGGAGGCTAATTTTGATTAGTCATACCATAGCTATATGACTATCCGTCCCATGGCCTGACACCAGACTCATTCCTACCCCTGATAGGTCATCCATTGTGCATGTAGCAGTATAAGTATTGCATCATATTTCATAGCTGTGATTATTTAAAGTAAAACATTAGCTACATTGTTGGCATTGTACATAGCTGTATTCGCTCTTATATGCAGGAACAAGGTGATTTTAATTTTCATGGCATAGACTGGAATGGGCCTATTTCTGAAGAGAATGACAATGCTGTAGATGTCCCTGAAATTGAAATTCCTTTGCTTGAAGAAGAATTGGATGAACTTCAATCAATATTTTCTCCTAACACACCTAGTAATAACTTCAGAATAAACATGAGTTTTAGAACATGTTAATAATGTCATCAGATCATAATAGTATTATATTGATGAATAAGTACTGTGCTAGCTAAAGCAACAAAAAAGAAATGAAATAGTTATGCTCAGCACAGTCCAAACCCTCCATGCATGGTAAAGGCAACATCTAAATGACGTTTAAACGTATCAAAATCTTGATGTATTGTTGGAAGAGTAAGCTCAACAGCACAAGTGGAGGAAGTGGGATATGGGTTCTTGTGGTTAAATGAAAGAACAACACTTGAGTAACCAAGTGGTGGCACTCTTTCTGCACTAGTAAAAAATGAAACAATCATATCCAAAAACACTTTGGTTTCTGAAGTAGCCCCTGCAAATGAATTATTGGTTACCACAGCTTATCCTGAAACCAAAAGGAGAAATATACCTTGGCAAAAGTTATCTTCTTCCCAATCCCTCTCTACTTCAAGTGTACGTGCACACACTATAATAGAAATATTAAAATTCTTAAATTTATTACAACACAGGCTGGTCGAGCTAACCTCCTTCAACATCTTCCATGTAGTCATGAAAGAACATGTACACTGCCTCTTCCTTCATTCTCTCATTGGATCCCTTTTCGGAGTACTTTATCTCAGTAAACAATTTCCGAACATAATCTAAAATTATTATAGCGCAGTAATGCTCATAACAAAAGCTATTACGTGCATTGTGTACCAGATGTTAGCTGCATCTTGCTTGCTGAACAATAAAATGATTGGAGGAGAGAAGAATGTTCTTTTATAGCTCGTACAACACCCAAACTTGATAAACCATCCTTTAACTGATCAAGTTCAGCCAGTGTGTTTAAAATAACCATTTGCAAGCATACAGATTGCACAATAGTGACTTTATCTGCTAGTCCACATTTAAAAATGGGCTTATTGAAGCCACAATCAATCAAAATGTCAACATTTTCCATGCACAACTACTGTTGTAATAAACTGACATCACCACAACTCTCTATCTGCAAAGTAATAATAATAATCATAATCATAATCATAATAATCATCATACTCATAATCATAATAATAATCATGATAATCATAATAATAATAATAATTATTATTATTATAGTTAAATAATAGTAATAGTAATAATAATAATAGTAATAATAGTAATATTAATAATAATAATAATAATAATAACAACAATAACAACAGCAGCAGCAACAACAACAACAACTACAACAGCAGCAGCAGCAACAACAGCAGCAGCAGCAACAGCAACAACACAACAACAACAACAACAATAACAACAACAATAATAATATTAATATTAATAATAATAATAATAATAATAATGATAATGATGACGATGATGCTAGAATTCTTTATCATATTACCTGCTGCAACTTCTCATGAATGGCTGGGTCTGACACTTCTTCAATGCCTGGTATCAAATCAATGGTTTTTGTACCACTCATAGAGCTTTTCTTCACTCGCTGTGCGCTGACGTAAGCATATTGGGGCACGGTTAAGGTCATATGACCTAAATGACCTAAATTACTTCCGGTTTAGGCTAAGTGCATTCCTTTTATACCACATTTGCAGTCGCGCCAACTAAACTTGGACACACAATTGTTGTTTCAAGATAATGACATCCTGGTTGTATTGATCAGCTTGCTTGCTCAACCCACTGCAGTGCATGCACTGTGAGTATAATATTAGTATTGTTCTCACACTTAATTCAGTGAGCGAGTGAAGCTCAGTCGTGTTCAATTGATATTTCATAATTTTGGCTAGTTTCATATTTTAATTACGTAAGTTAGGTAAAGCGTCCACAGATGAACATTCGTAGACTAGCTGCTATACCAGAGGAGAGTGCTATCATGCATTTTTGGGGTCCACTTCCGTCCCATGGCCTAAAATTCTCTGATGATAACTTAGAATGCAAATAGTTACACTGTGCATTATAGTAGATGCAATTTCTGTCGTATTTTTCTGTAAAAAGAGTCTGTTCGCTCGCCATTTGCGCTATTCAAGCGCACCATTAGTTGCTTAATATAATGGGTATATGTGTTGTTGTTTTTGTGTGTGTCTGTTTGCAGAACTCAGAGTACTTCAAGTTGGGAGTATTGAGTGCTATGGCATTAGTACATGGAGGGGGTGGATTTAATCTGTTTTGCTCAACAATCTATAGATTTAGCCCCATGTGAAGGCTTTTCTTATGAAACACAATAGCTATGTTACAAAACTAAAATTAGGCGGGCAGTTTTTTTTTTTTTTACGAAACAGAAGTTAAGAAAGATAGCAGTATCATGTCTTTGTTTATGGGCGCCTCAAAAATTTTGCACATATGTAGCTGATTCCATTCGGAAGTTACTTGAGGTTTAAATTATTATTATTCAATACACACACACTTTAGGTATAAATTTTGTAGCCTAAGATATCAGTACCTACATGTTCTAGTGAGCTGTTTAGAATATTATTCCGTGCCATGGAATGCTAGTCTCGCGAGCCAGACCCTTTACCTAACCGCTACACGGGAAGGGTCTGGTGTCCATTGTATACCAATCTCGTTTTGCTGGAATTTATTAGTGGTTTGCGGTAATTATCAAATATGTCATTAAAGCTGCTGCAAGTTGTGCGCATAAATTATTCCTTCAATGATGGCTGCAACAGCAAGGTTGCAACAATGTTGTTCTTGTTGGAAAGATGCTTCTACCCGTGCAGAGGGTAGGCTGTGCAGTAAGACTATGGAATTAGTGACTTTTGTCAGGAAGCTGCAAGGGGATCTTGAAGTGTATACAGCTGCTATTAGCAATTGGTTTATCTGCAGACCCTGTGTGATGGAGAGGTATCAGAATCTTGCAAAGAATGATTCAAAGAAGGTCGTGCTGTCATGCTCATGGGTGCAGCTTGGCGTAAATCGCTTGCGGTCTGACTGGCTTAAAATTATCACACGCGGAAGTTGTACAACGCCCACTTACAACCGCATAATGTTCACACAGAGAGAAACAGATATCATGGGCATCTGCATTTGAACTCAAACTAATTTTTTTCTCTCCCAATCCAGCTATCTGTAATTCTGCTCATTCCTGACTATCAGGAATTGTATCGTGAGAAGGGCTCGATAAGCACACGAACGTGTGACTCCATGTCGGTATCTTTCCTTTACTTTTTCTTTTTTCCATGCTCCTCCAATCAAACAAAAGAGACAATTTCGATTCCTATCACCCAAATGGCTCGCAGAAAATAGATGTCGCTGATATTCTACACGAGACTGTCTGGACTGGACTAGTGGCCTAGATTCAGATTGCTGCTGTGGCCCAGTTGACTGAGGTGTCATAGGCCTGGACAATCAAAAATGGCTAGTGGACTGGTGTCCTGCTAACTGTGAAGTTGATTGGGGTGTAGATAATGAGCGCTGACTAGTGGTATGCTGACCACTTATTGCTGGTTGCTGAATAGCTGATTCGTGCCTCCTATAGCCAACATTTTAATTTAAAATTTAAATATATTATCACTGGCTAAACACAAACCTTCCAATGCATCCCAGCTGCAAGTATCTGCATCTTCACAGTATTTGCAATTTCTCGCAGAGATCTAGAATCGGAAGCCACGCTGCTGCCATTCGCAGCCGAAAATCGCGCATGCCAAGTATTTAGGTAAAGGGTCAAAGGAGAGCAAATGCAGACACGCCCTTCTTTTCGCGCGCTAATAATAGAAAACCGCTGAACACGCCCCTTTATTTCATATCTCTATATCCGCTTGATTGCCATGCCCCTCTACTTCGGAGTTCTAGTGCACATTTGTTGCCAAGCCCCTCCACTTCAGATTTCGATACCCGTTTGTTTGTTGCCACGCCCCTCCACTTTCGATTCCTCTACCCGTTTGTTGCCACGCCCCTCAACTTCAGATTTCTATGCCCGTTTGTTGCCACGCCCCTCCACTTCAGATGTCTATACCCCATTTAATGCCACGCCCCTCCACTTCAGATTCCTATACCCGTTTGTTGACAGGCCCCTCCACTTCAGATTTCTTATCCACTTCAATTGATTAGTGTACCCTCTAGTGGACACACCTATCCTATGCACTAATCACCTCCCATATGGCGCAGCCAGACCCTTTACCTAACCGCTACCTGCCGGTTCAGGAATATTTTGCGATTAAACGCATCGAAAGTTTCCTGGAAACCTTGGATGGGAAGTATGGTGGGGGGGGGGGGGGGAACAAATCACCTAACAATACAGTCTTAACATTGTCCCCCCACCCCAACATTTTCTTCTTCATAATTACTCCACTGCAGTGCACAAATGTTCAGAATGATCACAGAGGATAAGATACATATGACCTTTACAGAAATAAATAGGAACACTTGAAAGCTTTATTGTGTAAACGTAAGCAAATTACTATGCAGATATAGATAGCTAAATAAATTACTTTTTAATGTTTAGGATGTTTGATTAAATGGCAATTTATATCTCTAATTAATAATTGCATGACTCAAGGAGATTAAGTTAAAATTACAGTTGCTTTGTTTTAGTTTAAGGGGATTGGCTGTCTTCTACAGGTCTTTGGTTTAAGTTTATGACACTACTATGGGGTATTGTTATTGTTTGTAACTTTTCAATAAGTGAATTTTGTTTAGTTACTGCAATAAGCTAACTCCAATAGTTTACAATATTAGAGAATCTGTGCAAATGATTGATTGGGTTAAACCTAGAGTTACTATTATGGCCACCATACAGATCTTAGACACTGAAAGATAGGCCAGACTATTGAATGTCAACTATCAAATAGTGATTCTGAGTTAACCAATTTGTTCACTCTCAAAGATATAGCTATTGCTAATTATTTTCTTGGAGTTATATTACCCTAGAACAGTGCGTCTTTTTATTTTTTACTTAGAAGCATCAGGTTGCTTGATGTTCATTGCATTGTGATGACAAACTTGACAAAGACTACCAACCACTCTCAGTATGGACTCTAAACCAATAAAAGCATCTGTCAAAGACAATTCCAGTTACACTCAAGATTAATTATTTATTGCACACACTATCATGAGAACTATGTGATGATTAAGCATGGCAATGGACATAAATGATAGGGAAGGAAGTGAAATGTACCACACTAACCCTCCTCAACAACCAGCATACATTATTTACCACATAGAAATTTTAGGATAGCCCCCAAGTGTAGTCCTTGTAGAGAGGTCATTTCCTATTTAGTTATAGTTACATTAGCTATAGCCATCTGGGTATTCATACAGAAACAGTCACAAAGCAGACATGCATAGATGTGGCATTGAAGTGTACTAAAAACAAAACTGCTATGAAAAATTTTAATCACTTGGCAAAACTTGTCTACTAAAATTTATTTTAGTTATAGTTTTAGCTATAGTAAAACTTGTAAGTTAGTTAAGTAACATGAAAATTAAACACTAGCCTTATTCACGATTACATACGTGTCAGAAAGCGACGTGTGTATTCATAAATATAAACTCAGTAGCCAGTTTGGTTTGTAAAGTGTCGTCAGTAACGGTTCCCTTTGACTGCGTCTCGTCTGGCGTAGCTAGACCCTTTACATAACCGCTACAAGGTGAAAGGGTCTGGGAACAATCATGCACCTTGGCTGTTCTAGAACCAAGGTTTTGGGCTGTGGTTAGTTAAATAGACTAGGTCGTTTTAAATAACTTGTTCAAAGTGTTGGTTATGGCGTACAAAGGAGGTCACACATTTTTTTTTGAGATTTTCAGCCCTGAATTAGGTGTGGCTTGTGTGGTGTCAAGTTAAGAACAGCTATATACTCTGTAGATATAATATTTCTAATAAAGAAACAACAGGTGGGGCAAGGGGAGGGCTGCCTGGCCAATATTGTAAGCTAACTTGTATAATGTGCTTTGTGAGTATCCAACTTCCAAGTTGTACTTTTAAAAAATCATGATTTAAGTTGCTGTTGATTTTGCATATACCTATTTTAACAAATGCCTATCATCTACATCAGCGTATTGATAAACACTTTAAGGCTAACATTTTGGAGCCCTTGATTTCAGAAAATTCAACCACACAGCGCGCTAACTTTATATCGCATTTACGGTCGTGCGCGTGGGGTGTTCAACGCGCAAATTGGACTCCAGCCACTCAGCTTGCCGTTACTTCTGAACTGATTTTGTCCCTTTCTTGTGGCTGAAACTCTGGGTGGCCTTGTGGAGGATACGATCTCTACAGTTAAGGCCATAAGCCACGCCACAGACGATTCGGATCTGCTTACTCCACCACCACCACCACCACTACTACCTC